>Ga0302252_1000312_pt1 | contig 47451 bp, 46 predicted proteins | sample AAG_RA_Leu_MG_FD_193511 | JGI IMG/M metagenome (GOLD analysis project Ga0302252, IMG submission 193511) | Enriched activated sludge microbial communities from anaerobic digester in WTTP, New Holstein, Wisconsin, United States - AAG_RA_Leu | ecosystem: Engineered > Bioreactor > Anaerobic >... | reverse complement strand
TAGTATTTATTCTGCTTACACGACGTGAAAAATATCGCTTCATCGATCCAAGTCTTTATGCAATAAAGCTAAGGAGGGCTGGTTTCAATTTAGTTGGAGCCGAAAGTTGTTGACGGAAATCATAGAAGAAAAGTGGATATTGGCATTGGCCACGTCGAAAATCACTCCCCGGTTTCTCGCTCTGTTGGCGGCGTCGCTGATTCTTCCCCGATCATCCAGGATACTGTCTCCCTGGTCCTGGAAAGCATGGGTAATTGTATCGCCCCGCCGCAACAGGGAGAGCAAGTCGGACATTTTCGACGGCGGGTTGGAACAGTGCACCATGACCGGAACACCTAGTTCATCGCCAAGCTTGATTGCTTCTTCCAAAGGGGAAAGCCCAAGGGAACCAACGATTTCTTTACCCAGTCTGACCTTTAGGCCGATCAGTTCGTTGGGATATTCCCCAAACAGCCTTCGAATTTTTTTTCGATCCCAGTGACGCGGATCAGGATTCTCATGGTATTGCCCAGTCGCCAAACCGGCGGAACACACATGCAGAAAAGCCCTGGAAGTCAGCCTGCTGGAAAAGAGGGCCGGTCGACATCCTTCGTATGTAGCCGCGCCCGAGCTGCCGCAATCGACGGCGGAGGTGACCCCGGAGGGGAAACATGCCAGTTCTCCGCCGACACCGATCTCGGCGAGCGGAGAGAGATGCATATGATAATCTATCAGGCCCGGGCACACAAAACATCCGGATGCATCGATGGTTTGGCGAAATCGGCCATCTTTTGCGACATCAACGATTTTTCCATTGTCGATGACCACATCGGCCTTTTCGTCGCGTTTATTCGCCGGATCGACGACCGTACCGTTTCTGATGATCAGATCGACCAATTCATTCCCTCTCGTTATTAGGCCTGCGACCTTTAGGCTTCCTCATCCAGGGGAGCCTCCGCAGGCCTAGCCCCGCTCTTTTTCGCACGTTTATTCTGCCGCAGCACTATTATCACGGATCCAAGGGATACCAAAAGGAACACCAGGGAAATCGGCCTGGTCACGAATACCGACCAATCGCCGGCGCTGGCCATAAGAGCCCGCCGCAGGTTGGTTTCCGCCATCGGTCCCAATATGAAACCGATTATGAGCGGCGTGGAAGGCACTTTGAGTCTTTTGAAAAAGAATCCGATAAGCCCGAAGACAAACACGCTCCAGACGTCGAATACGCGATTCGCCGTGGAGTACGCGCCGACGATGCAGAGCACCATTATTATCGGAAGCAGTATATGCTTCGGGATATCGAGCAGTTTCACGAACCACTTAAGACCGAGGTATTCGAAGATCAACATGAAAATATTCGCAATCATCAAGGCGGCGAAAAGCCCATACATGATATCGCCGCTTTTAATGAAAATCAGCGGTCCCGGCGAGATGCCATGGATTAAAAGACCGCCGAGAAATACTGCGGTCACCGTATTTCCCGGTATACCCATCGTAAGCAATGGTATTAGGGAGCCGCCGATTACAGCGTTGTTCGATGTTTCGGATGCTATGACGCCATCTATTATCCCGGTGCCGAATTTTTCGGGATGCTTGGATGAATTTTTCGTGGCGGTATAAGACAGCAATCCCGCGGTCGACCCTCCGATACCCGGCAATATCCCAATACCTATTCCAATAAGCGCTGACCGGATCATATTGACAGTTTGCGCTTTGAATTCCCTAAAGCTTATACCGAAGCCCCTCAAAACGAAGGTTTGCTTTTTATACTTATCCGCCAGGTGTTTTCGATCGAATCCGGCTTGAATGATATCGGTAATGGCGAAGACGCCAATAAGAACGACTACGATGTCAAACCCGGAGAGCAATTGGAAATTCCCGAAGGTAAAACGGGTAAAACTATCGAGCGGCGCCATTCCCACCATCGAAAGGGCCATGCCGAAAAAACCGCTCAAGAGCCCTTTGAGAAGGGATTTGCCTGATAGGCTCGCTATTATCGTCAGCGAAAAAACGGCGATGGAAAAGTACTCCACCGGGGTGAACTTAAGCGTTATTTTCGCAAGCGAAGGCGATATGAAAATCAATGCGAAAATGCTGATAAGCCCACCGAAGAACGAATAGAGAATTCCAACACCAAGCGCCCTACCCGCCTCGCCTTTATCAGCCATCGGCCCGCCATCAAAAACAGTGGCTATGGAGGAGGGAGTCCCGGGAATTTTTAGTAATATCGCGGTGATTAATCCTCCCGATATGGCACCCAGGTAAAGCCCCATAAGCAGAGAAATGCCGTTTATAGGTTCCATACCGAAAGAAAGCGGCAGGAACAGGACGACCGCCATCGTGGCGGATAGACCAGGCATTGCTCCGAAGATAATTCCGATAATAACGCCCATCAGAATCAAGCCGAGGCATACCGGATTCAGGACAAGCATGATTCCTTCAAGTATCATCGTATACCTCCTCCTCAAATACCCAGGATTCCGGTGGGAAACGGCATATGGAACAATGCCTTGAACAAACCGTAAATGACTAAGGGCACAACAATAGATATGATTCCGAATACCAGGAATTCCCGGTTTTTCTCATTGCTCAACAGGGTGATTTGAATGAATAAATACAGGGCTGTGGAAACAAGGAATCCCAATACCTGAAACAGGACGACATAGGCAGCGAGAGCCATTACCGTAAAGATTCCGCCCTTAATGTCTTCATCGGTTTTCTCGGTCGGCCCCAACTTCTTTTTAAGCAAGGTCAGCACAAGAAGGGCGACAGATAAAACGGAGATCACTATTGATAAAAACTTAGGCACGTATCCGGAACCCACCTCGTTGGGTATTATCGGATTTATCCCGAGGCTGTTGCCGAACATGAAGATACCAAAGGCTAAGAAAATCACCGCGGCAATGATATCCCGCTGTCTATTCGTCATAACTATTGATCCTCCGCAGGCAGGATTGCCCTGCCTTTTCCGTTATTTCTTGACTTTGAGCGCGTCGCCCATCAATTCCCGGATTTCCTTTATATCGGCTTGATCTTCACGACCAGTCTGCTCCGGATCGCGGTAGAAGGACTCGGCAAAGAACTTAGTCAACTCGGCGTTAAACTCGGGTTTCGCGGTAATTTCCTTAAGGGCGGCGCTGAATTTTTCGACAATGGCGGGATCCGTCCCCTTGGGGAGCTTCACTTCGTAAAGTTTTCTATTGACCACCTGATATCCTTGCTCGATAAAGGTGGGAACGTTCGGGATCGCCGGATTCCTCTTCGTGGCACAAATACCCAAAGCTATAAAATCGCCGTTCGCGACATAATCCTTGATGTTAATGTAATTAACGACCAGAAGGTCGACCTGCTTGCCCATAAAGGCGGCGGTTCGGTCGGCGGCTGAGGATCCCACATCGATCTTGTTCATCTGGATACCCATCGACTGTTCCATCTGAACAGACACCATATGGGTCGCGCTTCCGAACACCTGAGAGTAGGTGACCTTACCGGGATTAGCCTTTGCGTAGGCTATCATATCCTTAAGAGTCTTCCATCCCGAGTCCTTGCGAACGACCAGGGTATAGGTCTCGTCCAAGGCGACCGTACCGACATTGGCGAAGTCGTAGGTATAAGAAAAATCGGCCAAACCGGTCACTTCCTGCACCAACGACGCCGTATGGTTAAACAGTGCGTTGTATCCGTCCGGCTTCTGGGACATGACATATTTAGCCGACACTATGCCGCTTCCACCGGTCATGTTGACGATAATAAAGGGTTTGCCGAACTTTTCCGACAGAAACTTCGCTGTCAAGCGAGCGTAGATATCCGTATCGCCACCGGCGGCATACGGAATTGTGATTGTGACTGTTTTGGCAGGCCAGTTGGTTTTGGCGCCCTGCCCATAAGCCGCGGCGGTCAGCAACACCACAATGCCGACGACAAGAAACAATTTCCTTAGTTTTCCCATACTCACACCTCACTCCTTAGAATTTGCATGTTAAACACGATATGTGTCATCGATAATCTCATAGCCTTTTTCCAGCAAGGCCTTTTCCACCCATTCCCTTTTCGAGGTGCCATTTATGGCTTCAACCAATTTGCGCTCGTCAGCGGCCTGGAATTTTTTGGCTTCCTCCAATACCGCGGCCGCATCGAGGCGGGGAATGACAATTACGCCGTCAGGATCGGCAAGTATTACATCGCCGGGGAACACGCTAATGTTTCCGCAGGAAATCGGGACATTTATTTCGCCGGGGCCTTCCTTGTATGGGCCGCCGGGATTGGTGCCCGTAGCGTAAACAGGGAAATCCCATTCTCCGATTTCGTCGATGTCGCGCATCGGGCCGTCGATTATGATGCCGGCAACCTTTTTCGTATGCCGCAGATACGCCATCATGACTTCCCCGATAAGAGACCGGGCGCTCCCGCCTTCGTTGGCAACCACGATAAAATCCCCGGATCGCGCAATGTTCAGCGCCGCATGCAGCATTAAATTGTCCCCGGCGCAGGTTTTAACCGTGAGCGCCGGCCCGCACGCTATCTGCGCCAAAGGCTTGCTCATAAGACGTATACGCGGATCCATGCCGCAGGATCTTCCCATAACATCGCCCACATTCGATGCCGGAACCGTCTTAAAAGCATCGATCAGTGCCTGATCGGGCAAATTCCGCTTTAAATAAATTCTCCTGCCTACAGCCATAGTTCAACCCCTTTCACGCATTATGTCTAAGTCGTTCAATGATATCTTGGTATCCCCTTGGCTTTGTAAGCGCGTATACCTCATTGAACCTGTACTCTTCGAGCAATTCATGCCGATGCTTGGCGGCAATGGTCATCGCCGCATCCACATCGATCTCTTCAAGCATTTGAATAGAACCCTTAAGCTCCGCCCCTCTACGGCCAGCATGGATCGCCGTACCTATCACCAACCTGTCCAAGTGTTCCCTGAAAGGAATGCCATCGAAGGAATCGGAGATAGAGGCGACTATATCATCGCAAATTCCGTAGGCGTCGGCCGCTTGAAGCATTTCATACATAAGTGCCGCCACCCCTTTCATGTAAATGCTGCGTACCAGCTTGATCGCCGAAGCCGCGCCGGGCTCGGCGTTGAGGTAGCTTATTCGCATACCATAGGGGCTCATTGTGTCGAGAAACGCCCGCGCGCCGTTTCCGCTGGCGGTGATAGGGACTTTATGCCTATCCTGCGGCAGGGAGCCCAGCATGGCGGCATCCGTGAACAGGACCTTTTTATCCTTGATCGTATCCCAAATTTTCCGCTTGACTGTCGGCGTGGACGCGCTGACATCGATATAATGCTGGCCCTCTTTTAAATAGCTTTTCACTTCTTTGGCTATATCCAAGCTATGGCTCGACGGAACCGCGACGAAAACAAGATCGCATTGTTCGACGACGCTGCGGGCGTCTTCCATGAGCGCGACTTCAGCCTCCGCCGCCCGGGACTTCACCAACCGTCCCATGGTCGCGTTGTCCTTCATCGCGTCGTAGGCGATACTATCCCTGATTCCTTCGTCGCTCAGGCCGCTGGAAATGCAATAGGCAGCTTCGCCAAAACCGATAAACCCTATTCGCATAAATCGTTTTTCCTTACATCGGGTTTTTGTGGTAATTGATAACCCATTTGTCTCCGGCCAATTGAAAGCAGTATTTATGCCAAATCCCCAAAAGGAAGAATAATGGGGCTTTTGTAAAAGTATCCCCTTGATGAGCCTTCGATTCGATGCGAGGATTTCAACCATATCGCGAAATTTGACAAAGATTGATGAGGTTTTGCGGACGCAGATGGGTTGGTTAGTAGACTAGTCTCAATAAGAGCATATTAAATAATAATTTATTTACTATAAAACCCCATCGGTTCTCTATGGCGGCGTTTCAATTTGAGTATATAATATTTCACTATTATTTCATTTTGAAATAGAAATGCCTCCGGCAGCCTTATAACCCATATTTTTTCATCCTGCGCCATAGGGTAGTCGGGCTCATTCCCAATACGGCGGCCGCCTCGCCCCTATTGCCGGCATGTTTTTCCAGCGTTTCCCGGATCAATCGCTCCTCGAGGCGCGGAAGCAACTTCTCCAAGGCGGGCGTGGATATACCGCCGACATTCGGTTTGGACGGCAGCCGCATTGCCTTCTTCACGTCTTCTTCGAGAATCGTTGAATGATCGCACAACGCGTCGAGCCTGTCGACTACATTTTTGAGTTCTCGTATATTGCCCGGCCAGGAGTACTCTTTCACAAGCTTTTCGGCTTGCGCGCTTAAAATCTTGCCGCCCTTGAAAAAGTGGTCGAATAAAAGAGGAATATCATCGACACGCTCGGTGAGCGGCGGAAGAGATAACTCCAAAACACCGATCCTGTAATAGAGATCTTCCCTGAACCGTCCGGCCGCGATTTCCCCCCGCAAATCCTTATTACTTGCGGCTATGATCCTTACATCAACGGGAATGACCTTATCGTCCCCGATCCGCATGACTTCCTTTTCTTGAAGAACGCGGAGCAGCTTTGCCTGCACGTTTTGCGATATTTCTGTTATCTCATCGAGAAAAACGCTGCCTTTGTGGGCAAGTTCGAAAATCCCCGCCTTCCCTTCGGATCGGGCGCCGGTGAAAGCTCCGCGGACATAGCCGAACAGCTCGCTTTCCAGAATATCCTGGGGCAATGCCGCGCAATTTATCGCCACAAAGGGTTCGCCCCGGCGATTGCTGAAGTTATGTATGCCCTGGGCGAACAGCTCCTTGCCCGTCCCCGTCGCTCCGGAAATCAAGACCGATCCGTCTGTCCTGGCGAATCGTTGAGCGATTCTTTTCGCTTCGGCAAGCGATGCCGATGTTCCGACAATGTCCTTGAAACTCGTTTTTGCGATATGTCCTCGCCCGAGCATTTTTTTCCGAATCTGCGTGTCGATATTCCGAATGGTGTTTTCTTCCTGCAACGAAACCACGGCTCCCAGCAGGCCCTCTTTTCCCCGTATAGCCTGACATGCGCATACCAGATTATTCCCGTTTACAGTCACCAGCTCATTGAAAAAATCGGCGCCCCGGGAAATCGTCTGCAGAATTCGATCCGAAGGCATAAGATCGCTTATCGAACAGGGAGCGCGGTAATTCAAGAGCTTGGCGGCGATGCCATTGATGTGGAAAACACGGGCTTCCTTATCCACGCCGACAATACCTTCCGCCGTACTGTTGAGAATAGTACTGATCAAACTATACTGGCTCGATCGCTCCGCCTCGATTAAAACCATATGCGAGGCTTCGTTGAGCGCTTTTTCGATTTCCGATTCGTCAGGTTCGGTCGAACGGTAGGGATGATTGTATTCCTCGCATATTTTCGATATCTGGAAGCCGCCGAGAATAACCTCGGCGCCCGTTTTTACCGCTTTTTTAAAATTGAGGATGAATTCAGGGTCCGAATTCACCTCGAAAACCAGTATGTTGTCGTTCATGATGGCATTGTATTTTTTTATCGCCTTGCACGCGTTATGATATCCGATCATGGCAATTTTGCCGAATTCCTTTTTCAGTTTCTTTACCGTGACGAAGATGCTAAGAAATGTATGTCCGATATCGATTATGGGGACAGACAGGTTTTGCCGCAGGTATTCGGCAGTCCCTCCCCTGCTTATGAAAACTTTAACCCCTTCATTGATATAGCCATGGGCGCGCTCAAGGGCCCTGGTGGTGGTCAAATCGAGGACCGGAATATAGAGCTGATCGCGTTTGGTCAAAACCTCCGTACAACGTTTGGTCATGCCGGGGGTCGTGGAAAATATGACGATTTTAGAATCCATCGGAACAACTCCTTGGAGTTAAGGATTCAGCACGACACAGTATACAACATGTTTATACCACCGATATCGCGAGGCGATCTATCCAAGCCGTAAAACTTCCCTTTTCTGCCCTGAAAACCCCAAAAGAAAAGCCGCCCGGCGCGTTCGCGCCGGGCGGCTGCAGGACTGTTTTCCCGACTACCCGCTTCAATGCCTTAGCCGGCTCTACTCCAGATGGCAGCCGAGACATACGTTTTCGAATTCGCTATGTCCGTGGTGGCACATGGTGCAGCTATCCATGCCGAAATGGGGAGCGTCGTGGGGATTGATCTGCATATGCAGGGTCTTTTCCTTCAACGTATCCTGGGAACCGTGGCATTCAAGACAAGAGCCGTTCTCGACCTCGGATCCCTCGCCGTCCGCATGGCAACTGGCGCAGCCGAATTCGCCGTGGTTGTCCGCCAAAAACTGGCCGACCGACGCGGCGCTGGTGGCGTCGGCCTCCTGGGCCGATACCCTGAATATCAGCATTGAGCCTAACGCCATTACGAGTAATGAGAAAATCAGTAGCTTTCTCCGCGATATTGGTCTCACTTCCATGCCTTTTCGGCGGCGGCGTTTTCACCGGCGATCAAACCGAAAATGGTGGCGTCGGTGACGGCGGTACCGCAGCCGGGGTAGCCTACCAGCTTGCCGCCGGTGACTTCGCCCGCCGCATAAAGACCGGGAATAGGCTCTTTGAAAGAGTTGAGCACCCTGGCGCCGGTATCGGTGAGAAGGCCGCCGGTGGTCATGACAGGAAGCGGGTTGGACTTGATGCCATAGAAGGGGGCCTTGGTGAGCGCGAAAAGCTCGGCCCTGGTCTTGCCCAGAGGATCCACGCCGGATTCGCAGTAGCCATTGTAATCGGCGACGGTCTTAAGGAAGGCTTCGCCGGGAATACCGAACTTGACCGCCAGCTCTTCCAGGCTATTGGCTTCGACGAGGAACTTCGTGGGAACCACGCTGCCCAGGGTGGTGTCGAATTCGCTTCGGGCCCTGAGGGTGGCGTCGAAAATAAGGAAGGCTTCGCCATCGGGCTGCCTGAGGGTTTCTTCGGAAATAGGCTCGGTCCAGGCGCCTTCGCTGATGAAGCGCAGGCCTTTGTTATTGACGATGAGGGTGTACTCCATGAAGGGAGTGAAGTAGGCGTTGGGAGCGCCGAGGATTCCCATGGATTCCAGGGTCTCGTGCATAGCCCAAAGATCGGCGCCGACTTCCTGCGCCATTTTGATCCCGTCGCCGACTACTCCGGAAGAACCCTTGGCTCCCTTATAGTTGTTGCCGCTGGGAGCGTAGGCTGTCAGCATCTCGATATTCTGGCTGAATCCGCCGGTGGCCAGTACGACCGCCTTGTTGGCCTTGATATAGATGGTTTTCTTGTTCTTGGTCGCCTGAACGCCCACGATACGGTCCGAGGCAGGATCCCTGATCAGCCGTTCAGCGGTGGTGGACATGCTCGTCTTGATCTTGCGCTTGGAAACCGCGTTGAAAAAGGCCTGGAAGAGCCCCTTGCCGCCGCCCTCGACCCAGTGACTTCTGGGCATTGCGGGAGTAACCTGGTCGAAATTGCGCTCGAATCCGCCCATGGTTATTCCGGGAACGCCTTCCTTGGCGGGGATCTTGGCGCCGTTGGCGATAATCCACTCAAGCGCCTCATTGGAACGTTCGGAGACGAGCTTGATGAACTCGGGTCTGTTGAGTCCCGGTTTGATGAGCGCCTGATATGCCTGCATAAGCTCCGGCGTGTCGTTATAACCCAGTTGCTTCTGGATATCTGTGCCTGCCGCGTAGACAGCTCCGCCGCAGAGCGCGGTATTGCCGCCCGGGAAGGGTAACTTTTCAATGATAAGAACATCGGCTCCGGCATCGTGGGCAGCGGAGGCCGCGGCGGAACCGGCGGCGCCGAATCCCACCACCAGCACATCGGTTTCGATGTCCCACTTGGCTGGAAGATCCTTCGCGGCCACGGCTCCCGTCAAAAGACAAAGAACGCAGAATGAGAGTAAGAGTTTCTTGAACATGAACAACTCCTTGTGAAATTTGCGCAACTAAAGTTGACGAAATTAAAAATTATAATCTATTTCTAACCCTGTAATATAATTGCGCTTTGTACTACAGTATGACGAATTTGGAAAGTTGTCAATAAATTAAAATCTATAAACAAATATTTAAATATGAGTTAAATTGTATATGTAATTATCGGTGACTCAAAGGCGAAGTAAGTCGGCAGGTATGGATGGATCATTATTATGCTGATCCATGGCCGAACTTTGCCTCTTGTCAATTCTATTGTTCCGGTATTGGATCGGAGAGATTCCGATAATTTTATGGAAATTGCGGAAAAAAGTCGAATAATCTTCATATCCTACGATTTCCGCTATTTCCTGGAGAGACAAATCCTGCGCGTCGGAAAGTTTTACGGCTTGCTTTATTCTCCGTTCGGATATGTATTGCTTCAGAGGTTTACCTACAATTTTGGGAAAGAGCATACATAGGACGGAGCGGGATACGCCGAATTGTCTGGCAATCTGAGAAAGACCCAGATCCTTCATATAGTTTTGATCGATATAATCTTTGCAAGCCATAATCGCCTTGTAGTATATGTTGATAGTCTGTAATTGCTGTTGCGCGGTCGGCTCGGAGAAATAGGCTCTGGCAAGTACGAGAAGAATAGCGGAAATGAGACTACCTGCAGTAGCCAGATCCCTGGGCAAGCTTAAAGGGAACTCCCTCACCAGACAGTCCAAAAGGCTCTCTATAGTCATTTGCATATGCTCGTCCAGCGTCACCTTAAGACGAATATCGAGGTGGTCTTTTTCCATTGTATCCAGTTGAAGCGCGGTTAAAAATTTATACGCCCGCGAATTTGAGAATCTCGGATAAAAAATTCTATCCTTGAATGATAGAGAGTAGAATTCGGGATCATCGCTGTCCGGCACAAGGCTGTGCGAAAAATTAGGGGGAATAATAAAAGAGTCTCCCTTGATCAGGTTTACTTCTTCCTTTTCACCCCTATGTTTTATCGCTCCTTTTGAAAGGTAACATACCTGGAAAAAATCGTGGTAATGCGGAACCTCAGCTACCTTGCTATGGTTTAATTTATATATGTGGTAATAATTTGAGACGTTTGGGAAATAGTCGAGGGTGATCCTGGTATTCACGTCACGCTCCGCAAAAAACAATCAATATTTGCATATTACCATGATTTTTTAATGCGATACAGGAATTTGGACGAAATGCAAGAATATATAGAAGAATTACAATGGTCCGCAATAACCCATGGCCCTACAATTCGATCGAATAGGGAGGAATCATCGTGATACCCATCGGTCTTTATGAGTCGGCAATATTCGATACGATAAAAAACGGAGCGACGGTTATATCCGATGACGTTCGAGCGGCTTTTCATAGGGGTATTGAAAAAGATGCATCGGCGACATCTCGGTTAGGACTTGAAAAGACCCTCAAGAGCATTGAACTTTCGGTAAGAAAAAATAATCCCGCCTGCCCCGATACGGGTTGGCCCCTTTTTTACTATAAAATAGGCAATGACTGCCTGATTGAAGGAGGAATTATCGAACTGGAGGCCGCCACTCGGAGAGCGGTAGCCAAGGCAACCGGCCAAGGCTATTTACGAGCGACGATGAAACATCCCCTGACCGGTTATGATCCAGGTAATAATATTGGCGAGAATATCCCTTATTTTACATATAAATTTGTCAGCGGCAGCAACTTAGAACTGACGTACGTAGCCAAGGGAGGTGGAAGCGAATGCTTTGGCGGCACTCGCTATAGAATGATAGCTTTCGCTGACGGTACCGCGGGGATTAAAAAATTCATCCTCGACAGTTACATAGACGCAACCAGATCCGGCGGCATATGCCCCCCCTCGATACTAGGAATTGGCATAGGCGGGACCATGAATATAGCCGCGAGTCTCGCCAAGGAAGCATCCTGTCTGCGAATCATTGGCTCGAAACATCCGGAACCGATGATCGCGGCCTTGGAAGAATCCATTTTCAAAGCCATCAACTCGCTGGGGATAGGTACAATGGGGTTTGGCGGCGACACATCCGTGTTTGGCGTCAACGTCGAATACGCGTTCACTCATATCGCGGGCATCGCCGTAGCCATGAGCTGCAACTGCATGGTCGCCCGACGGGCGACCAGCAGGATACTAGCCAATGGCACTGTCCAGGTATTACAAAGCCCAAATTGGTTCGGAGCAAGATAAAAAGGACGGCATGATGAAAACCTACGAACTGCGTGCCCCGTTAAGCGAAGAAGATGTTATCCAGCTTAAGATCGGCGACCTCGTTTATGTCAGCGGCCCCGCATTCTCTTGCAGGTCAAGGCTCCATAGATATGTTTTCGATGAAAACCATGGACTCCCCTTCCCTCCCGGCGAGCGGAATGTGCTTCTGCACGCCGGGCCAATAATGAAGAAAAACGACTCCGGCTGGGACGTCATTTCTTATATGCCGACATCGAGCATTCGTTTTGAAAAATGGGGTTCCGCATCGGTGGATCAATGGCGATTGAGAATGATCGTTGGTAAAACGACCATGGGCGAAAAAACAAGACTGATGATGCAAAAAAAGAAATGCGTGCACGTATCGCCGCAATGCGTAAGCCCGAATTTATGGATAGATTCGATTTCCGTGGAAGATGTGAAACTCTTCGAAGAACTTGGCTCCATCGAAGCCACATGGTGCCTGAACCTCGAAAAGCTTGGCCCGTTCGTGGTCGATATAGATTGTGAAGGCAACAAACTTTTCGAAAAAGTGAATCGAGAGGTAGATAAAAAACGCGTAGAGGCAATGAAGATGCTGGATATTCCGGAAGATTTCGAATATACGAAACTGTATTGAGGGGGAACCAATGGATAAGACTGCCCTTAAGAAAATCGCGGCCGATGCTATCGAAGCAAGTAAGGATAGACTTATTACCATCGGCAGGGACCTTTACGCAATGCCGGAACCAGGATTCAGGGAATTTAAAACATCCGCATACGTTGAGCGTGTTCTTACTTCTCTTGGGCTAAAAGTGGAAAACAGCATAGCTATAACGGGGCTGAGGGCGGTCGCTAAAGGAAAGTCGCACAACTCAAACATCGGTATCATGGGAGAGCTTGATTCCCTGCTCATGCCCGGCCACCCCCGCGCGGATCAGGGCACCGGCGCTGCCCATGCGTGTGGACATCATGCCCAACTGACCATGATGCTCGGTACGGCCTTCGGATTGGTCGGTAGTGATTTAATAAAAGAACTGGATGGCGATATCACGCTGTTGGCCGTTCCCGCCGAGGAAGTAATAGAACTATCCTATAGAAGAGAACTGGCCAAAGCGGGAAAGATACGATTTTTCGGCGGAAAGCAGGAATTTATCCGGCTTGGCGTGTTCGATGATATCGACGCTGTTCTTTGCAGTCATATTACCAATTCCAAAGAGCCGTACTTCGACCACAGCAAGAGCTATAACGGCGTACTTCACAAATCGGCAAGATTCATAGGAAAAAGCTCACATGCCGCACTTTCCCCGCAACTAGGAGTCAATGCCCTTCACGCGGCGGTGAGCGCCATCAACAACATAAACGCCTTGAGAGAAAAACTTGACGAAAAATACCACATGAGAGTCCATTATATAATAACGAAGGGAGGCGATAGCCCGAATATCATTCCCGACGATGTACGTATGGAACTTGGCGTTCGGGCTTCCACCGCGGAGATGATGGTCGAAGCGAATAAATCGGTCAACCGCGCGCTAATCGCCGGCGCGGAAGCTCTCGGCGCGAAAGTAGAGATTAATGACCAAGGCGCTTACCTGCCGTTGCATCAGCATAGAGAATTAGGGCTGCTCTACGCCGAAAACGCTAAAGCCCTTGTGGGCCCGCATTTTGTCCATGATCTTGTCGAGGAAAGCCGAGGATCTTCCACCGACGCGGGGGATCTGGCTTCTGTCGTTCCTGCGATCCACCCGAATTTCGGTGGCTCCTGCGGCCCGGCTCATACCAATGATTTCGATATCTGCGATGAATATCTCGCCTATGTCCAACCTTCAAAGGTGGCCGCGATGACAGTGATCGATCTGCTATACGACGGCGCCGCGGCGTGTAGGAAAATCCGAAATGATTTTGTTCCCCTTTTTAATAGTAAGGAAGAGTATTGCGACTTTTTTACGAAATTCGAGGAGCGATGAATATGCGAGAATACCGGATCCTTTCTCCCACAGGAATAGTCGGCTATGGGTTCCCCGAAGAGTCGTTCAAGCTCGGTATTGCCCAAAAACCGGATTTAATCGCCTGCGACGCAGGCTCCAGCGATCCCGGTCCATATTACTTAGGCAGCGGGAAACCGTTCACCACCGCGACCGCGGTAAAGCGGGATTTGACCTTGATGCTGAAGGCCGCATGCGAACTTGAAATACCTCTCGTCATAGGAAGCGCCGGAGGTTCGGGAGGGGATAATCATCTCAAGCGTGAGTTCAATATAGTATGCGACATCGCGAAGGAATACAAATTATCTTTCAAATTTTCGACGATTTCAGCGGAGTTTGATAAAGCTTTCATAACGAGAGAGTTCAATGGAGGCAGAATCACGGCTCTCGGTGCCGCCCCTCCCCTCACGATCAAGGACATCGAAGGTAGCTCCTGCATTGTCGCCCAAATGGGAATAGAACCGATTATCAAAGCCTTGGACGAAGGCGCTCAGGTTATCCTAGCAGGGAGATGTTACGATCCGGCACCTTTCGCGGCGCCTGCCGTGCGTCTGGGATATGACAAGGCCCTTGCCATTCATCTCGGCAAGTTGCTGGAATGCGCGGCCATCGCCGCCGTCCCCGGCAGCGGGTCGGATTGCATGATGGGGTATTTGTATGATGATTCATTCTCGGTGGAACCCCTCAACGAGAAGCGAAAATGCACGACGACATCGGTCGCCGCCCACACCCTTTACGAGAAATCAAATCCCTACCTCCTCCCCGGTCCTGGCGGAGTTCTTGATCTGTCCGCATGCGATTTTATTCAAGAAACCGACCGCAGAGTTCGGGTAAAGGGCAGCGTATATGATTCCAGCGGAAAGAAAACGGTAAAGCTGGAAGGGGCGAAAAGAATCGGCTACAGGACAATTTGCGTCTGCGGCAACAGAGACCCGATCTTCATTTCTCAAATTGATTCCATTCTCAAGGAGCTACGTGTCCGAGTGTCTCAGAACCTTAGTGGATGTGATTTCAAATACGCACTCGATTTCATTCTTTACGGACTGAATGGCGTGATGGGTGATCTGGAGCCCTTAGATCGAATCACATCCCATGAATTGGGGATCGTTATCGATGTAGTCGCGGATTCCCAGGAAAATGCAAACACGGTTTGCTCGGTAACACGATCAACGCTGCTTCATCATGGATACGAAGGTCGAATAGCGACCGCTGGCAATTTGGCTTTTCCCTACTCGCCGTCTGATATTCAGGTCGGCGCGGTATACAAGTTCTCTCTTTATCATTTGTTGGAGACTAATGAGCCTGAGCGGATATTCCCTAGAACGCATTATGAATTCAAAGAGGGCGGCCTACTATGAGAACAAAACTCAGAGATATTGCTTCGGTGATACGGTCCAAAAATTCAGGCCCCTATGAACTCACTTTGGATATACTGTTTAAAAGAACTGAAGATTTCGAAAGATTCTCTTCCATGAATATTATCGACAAAACCCTGATCGCCCGTCTTTATAAAATCGACAAGAACCAAGTCTTGAGCATCATAAAGTTCCCCCAGGCCAAGGCGATTAAAGCTACGATAGTCCGCCCCTGCGGTTCCGGAGATCTGGGCGAACGGGACGTATACGGTGCTCAACAACATGCCCCGCTTATGAATTTGGAATGGGAAGATTGATGAAACGACGAAAAGTATTCGTACGAATTGCAATGTTATTTAGAAGAAATGCAATGGCCAATACGTATATCCTGCCTTACAGTTATTTTGGATATTTGTAGAAATCTAGCGAAAATAGGAGGTTTTTATGAAAAGGAGAATACTATTCGCCATTATCGCAGCAGTATTGATAGTGGCGGTACCAACAACCGCCTTTTCTCAATCCAAAAAATCCACATCAAGGACCGATGTAAACCTATCCCTCGTCGGAGTCGTATCAACCCTCGATCCGTTCAAGACGTCTCTCACAGTGGACTTGATGCTGTTCAAGCAAATTTACGAAAGTCTTTATTACATCGATGACTATGCAAAACCTCATGGCCGTATCGCCTCAAGTCATACCACAAGCCCTGATGGGTTGGTATATACGTTCAACCTGCGAAAAGACGCCTTCTTCCATAATGGAGATCCGGTAAAGGCATCGGATGTTGTTTTCTCTTTCAAGACAGCCATTGCATCGCCGGTACTCGCGCCATACGTCAATGTGATAAAAGAAGTCAAAAAAATCGATGATTCCACGGTGCAAATAACCTTGAAGCAGCCCTATACCCCATTCCTCAATAATTCTTCCCAAGTATTCATAGTAAGCGAAAAAGCATATACGGCGGCGGGAAATAAATTCGGAGCCACAATCACCGGAGCCGGAACCGGTCCCTTCAAAGTGGTGAAATATGACGGCAATACGAGGATAGAACTCGAGGCGTTCCCCAAATACTATTTGGGCGAAGCGGCCATCAAGAAAGTCACCTTCATCCCCATGTCGGATCAGTCGACCGGCTTGATCGCCTTCGAGAACGGGGAATTGGACTTCTTCGGAGTGCCGTCTTCCAACTGGAAAGAAATCACCGAAAGCGGGAAATACGAATACACCCTCGCTCCATCCTCCCATATAAGTTACATCCTGCTTAACCCATCCAGCGGAGTGCTCAAGAACCAGGACCTTCGCTATGCCATCAATTACGCCGTCGACAGGGAATTGATCAACATCGTCGCATATGAAGGATACGCGGACGAAGCATATCATATGATGCATCCAGAATATATAACCGGCGCTTCGGATAATACATTCAAATTCAGCTATAATCCCGCGAAAGTGAAAGAATACCTCAAGAAAGCCGGATATCCCAATGGCGTGGACATTGGTGTTCTGCAGCATACGACCGCCACCTACTATCCTAAAATCGCCCAGGTGTTTCAAGCTCAGTTGGCCGATTTTGGAATCAAATGCAGCCTTCAGGGCGGCGAAACTTCGGCGCTCGTAGGAGGATGGAGAGCTGGACAGTTCAATATGCTATGTTCTGGATTCAACGCCGTTCTCGATTACGATTATTATACCCGCTATACGAGCCCCGATGTCCCATCTTCATTCCTAAAATTTCAAAACACGGATTACGATGCAAAATGGATCCTGCAGCAATACAACAAGGGCGCGGCCGAGTTGGATAAGGCGAAGCGGGAAAAAATCTATTTCGAGCTTGAGGAATATATCGCGAGAACAGCTTGCTACATCCCTGTATTCTATAAAACCAATCCTTACGCATGGAATAAAAACCTCAATGTCAAGTTGGATCTCAACTATTACTACATATATGATTGGAGTTGGAAATAGTATCGGGTAAAGGAATACTTCCCTGCATTAGCTTTTGACTTGATCACCCTCCGCGCCCTGATCGGCACGGAGGGCGCTCTTTAAAAAAGTGAATTACCGTAAGGAGAGCTGATCGTGTATAAATACTTTTTTAAAAGATTGTTGATGATCATTCCTATATTGCTCGGCGTCGCATTGGTGATTTTTTTCATACTACAGCTGACCCCGGGTGATCCAGGCACCATGATACTGGGAGCTGGAGGGGATCAAACAGCGATTGATCGGCTCAATGAGGAGTTAGGGTACAATCGACCCGTTCTAGAAAGATTCTTTTCCTATCTTTACAACGTTGTCTTCAAACTGGATTTCGGTTCTTCATACAGGACCAGGCTGCCGGTGATCGACAATATCAGAGGCAGGATCCCCGTATCGATAACGCTGGCTTTCAGCACCATCTTGTTCGCCTCCGTCATTGGAATACCGATCGGAGTCTTATCCGCGGTAAAACAATATTCACTGCTGGATACGGTGCCGACGGTGATATCGCTTTTCATGGCAGCGCTGCCCGGATTCTGGCTGGGCATGATGATGATGTATTTTTTCTCGCTAAAACTCGGATGGCTTCCGTCAAACGGGGTGGGCAGTTGGCAGCATTTTATATTGCCGGTCGTTTCACTCGGCCTCCCCTATGCTGCGCAGGAATTGCGGTTCACCCGGTCGAGCATGCTAGAAACAATTCGACAAGATTATGTTCGTACCGCCAGGGCGAAGGGCGCGAATGAAAGATTGGTAATTTGGAAGCACGCATTAAAGAACGCGCTCCTTCCGGTTATCACGGTAACCGGCGGCAATTTTGGCGTTTTGCTCGGAGGGGCGGTTGTTACGGAATCACTTTTCAACATACCCGGCCTTGGTTCGTTGATAATAACAAGCATCAAAATCAAAGATGTTCCAACGGTAATGGGCGCTACTTTAATCTTGGCCTTTATATTCAGCTTGATTCTGCTTGGCGTGGATCTTCTCTACGCGGCAGTTGATCCACGTATTAAGGCAAAATACTCCAAATAGAGGTTTAGCGCATGAATGATACAATTCAGTTTAAACGACAAGGCAAATTGAAAGAAATCTGGAGACGATTAAAAAAGAGCAAGACCGCGATGTTCGGCCTGGTCGTGCTTTCAATTTTCATATTTTCCGCGGTTTTCGCCGAATTCATTACCCCTTATAATACCGCCATCAAGCAGAATATTCGGCAGAGAATGCAGGGGCCCTCGACCGATCATTGGTTTGGCACGGACGGATTCGGCAGAGATGTGTTCGCCAGGGTTTTGCATGGGAGCAGGAGATCGCTCTCGATAGGCTTTCTTGCCACGCTTGCGTCATTAAGCGTAGGTCTGTTGTTCGGTGCCGCTGTAGGATATTACGGTGGTAAATTCGACGCCATAGTTATGCGTTTTATGGATATTCTTTCCGCAATACCTGCGACCCTCATGGCGTTGGCGATTGTCGCGGCGCTCGGGTCAAATATGACAAACCTGATAATAGCCATCGCGATCGCGAGAATCCCCGCCTTCGTGAGAATCATCAGGGCCGCGATTCTAGGCGTAGTCGACCTCGAATACATAGAAGCCGCAAAGGCCGGCGGAGCGGGAGACCTTCGCATAATCATAAAGCATATTCTTCCCAATATCATCGGCACTTTGATCGTACAAACCACCATGACGACAGCTCAGTTGATAATGAGGTCGGCCAGCCTCAGCTTCTTGGGTCTTGGCATACAGGCGCCAGAACCGGAATGGGGCAGTTTGCTTTCGGAAGCTCGGGAATTCCTGCGCCCTGCGCCATATTTAATGGTTTTCCCTGGACTCGCGATTGTGCTCTCAACGCTGTCTCTAAACTTGCTTGGCGATGGATTGCGGGACGCCCTCGACCCTCGTCTTAAGTCTTAAGGAAATATCAATGCGAACTGATGAAAAAATATTAAGAATCAGAGACTTATGTGTAGATTACCGAACAGACCTGGAAACTGTTCACGCGGTAAACGGCATCAGCTTCGATTTAGAAAAAGGCGAAACATTGGGAATTGTGGGCGAAACCGGCGCGGGGAAAACGACTACAGCACTTTCTATTCTACGCTTATTACCCGAAAGAACTGGCAAGGTAATCAATGGTTCTATCGAGTTTATGGGGGAGAACCTATTAGAAGCCCCGGAAGAAAAGATGAGGGACATTCGCGGCGAAAAAATCGCAATGATATTCCAGGACCCGATGACAAGCCTCAACCCTGTTCTCTCCGTAGGCGAGCAAATCGCCGAGGTACTGGTTCTCCATGCCTTTAAAGACAAAAAAAAAGATGAAATCGATGCCCGCACAGATGAGGTATTGCGGCTAGTAGGAATACAGCCGGAAAGAAAAAAAGACTATCCTCATCAATTTTCAGGCGGGATGAAACAACGAGTGGTCATAGCGATGGCTCTTGCCTGCGAGCCGGATATCCTTATCGCCGATGAACCAACGACGGCCCTGGATGTTACAATACAAGCCCAAGTATTGGCTATGATTCGCGAACTGAAGGAAAGGCTGGGTACCTCAATGATCATGATAACCCATGATCTCGGCATAGTAGCCCAAACTTGCGATAAAGTCGGGGTCATGTACGCCGGAGAATTAATTGAAACCGGCGTATTGGAGGATATTTTCACCGGCTCTTCCCATCACCCCTATACGACAGGATTGTTCGGATCCATACCCAATTTAAAGACAAAAACCGACCGATTAAGTCCTATCGGCGGTTTGATGCCTGATCCAACAAACTTGCCTAAAGGGTGCAAGTTTTCTCCAAGATGCCCAAGGTGCATGGATGTTTGCCTGTCAACACAGCCAAAAGATGCCATACAAGGAACCCATACAATCAAGTGTCATTTATTCAAGGATTTGAAAGCATGAACGAGAATACCGTACCCCTTATTGAAACAAGAAATTTGAAGAAATACTTCAAAGTCAAAAAGGGACTGCTTCACGCTGTTGACGATATCACCATCAAAATCCACAGAGGCAAAACAATCGGAGTCGTCGGAGAATCCGGTTGCGGGAAAAGCACGCTAGGAAGAGCAATCTTAAGACTCATCGAACCTACATCCGGCGATGTTTTATTCGACGGTAAATCGATAATATCCTACAACAAATCAAAAATGCGCGAAATGCGAAGGAATATGCAAATAATTTTTCAAGACCCCTATTCGAGCATTGACCCGAGAAAAACGGTAGCGGAAATAATCGCCGATTTTATGTTCATCCATAAAACGTATAAAACGAAAAAGGAAATTTGGAATAAAACAGCGGAACTTATGGATACGGTAGGACTGGCGCAGCGACTGGCCAACGCTTATCCGCACGAACTGGACGGAGGGAGAAGACAAAGAATAGGAGTCGCCAGGGCTTTATCCCTCAATCCGCAGTTTATTGTGTGCGATGAACCTGTTTCAGCGCTGGATGTTTCCATCCAGGCTCAAATATTGAATCTGCTAATGGATCTCCAAGAACAGTATAAGCTAACCTACATGTTCGTGACGCACAACCTTTCTGTCGTAAAGCATATCAGCGATGAAATTATCGTGATGTACCTTGGCCAGTGCATCGAGCAAGCTCCTGTTGATGAATTGTTTTCTCACCCCCAGCACCCGTACACAAAAGCTCTTTTGGCTGCGATTCCAGAACCAGACATATCGTCCAGAAACAAAAGAGTGGAGATAATCAAGGGAGAATTAACTAGTCCAGTAAACCCAAGTCCCGGATGTCGTTTTGCTAAACGGTGCAATTATGTTTTCGAGCAATGCACCAGGGAAGACCCGCCACTTATCAACCTTGGAGAAGAACACTATTGCGCCTGTTTTCTTCATAAAAACGAAAGTTCACGGCTTGGTTGAATAACACGTATTCGATATGGACGACAATTAACAGGAGGATCGGGGATGAAAGTTAGTATTTGTGCCACAGGCGATTCCATAATGATGAATCCTCCGCCGAGGGAATACAATGGAGGAGAAGAACTTAAGAAGATTATCGATAAAGCCGATATCCGGATAAATAACCTTGAAATGGTGCTTTCCAATTATGATTGTTTTGCTTCGACCTTTTGCGGTGGCACTTGGCTTACTTCCCCGCCCGAGACGCTAGAAGAATTATTGGCATTCGGCTTTAACTATTTCAGCATAGCCAATAATCACACTATGGATTACTCTTACAACGGCCTCGAATCAACGCTCGCCACGTTGGAAAAGCACGGGATCGCTTTTTCAGGGGCAGGCAAGGACCTCGCGGAGGCATCCAGGCCCGCTTTTTTAGAAGCCGGAAAGTCTAAAGTCGGGCTGATCTCCATATGCGCGACAAACGACGACGCCGCCAGAGCGGGATATGCTCGACCTCCCATACCCGGCAGGCCCGGCCTCAATCCGCTCCGCCACTCGGAAGTGTACAACATCAATTCGTCGCACATGAACGCGCTGAAGGAAATCGCGAAGAATACTTGCATTAATGGAAGAATCGACAACTCCAAGAAAGGCGGTTATACAATTCAAAAACCGGGATTATTCTCATTGGGCGCAATAGATTTCAAAGAAAGCGATGTGGAAGGAAAAACATCGTCGTGCAATAAAAACGACATGGCCCGCACAAAAAATGTGATCGAAAACGCGCTTAAAGAAGCAAGCTATCTGGTCGTTCTTGTCCATTCCCATGAAATAAAAGGCCTGACGGATGATGAGCCTGATTATTTCTTGGAAGAATTTGCCAGGTCCTGTATCGATTGGGGAGCGTCGGCGGTAATCGGGAGCGGCACGCATCAGCTTAAAGCGATCGAAATATACAAGGGCAAACCGATTTTCTATTCGATCGCAAATTTTATTTTTCAAAGCGACGCTTCTCATTATATGCCGCAGGATTACTATGAGAAATATGATATTCCCACAGAGTATACCGCAGAACAGGCTATCGCTATACGATCGGCAAACGGCACAAGAGGGCTGAACTGTGATTTCATGAACTTCCGAGCGATAATGCCCTTCATGGAATTCGAGGACGGAAAACTATGCCGTCTTGTTCTCTATCCGTTGGAAATGGGATTCGCAGCCGGACCTGGCTTGCGAGGCTATCCGAACCTGGCTGACGAAAAAACGGCAAAGGAAATCGCTGATCGTCTTGTGGAATTGAGCACGCCTTACGGCACAAAACTATCAACGCGAAAAAACAGAATCGTGGTAACTATATAGCTAATTGTTATTAAGTTAGCTGCCAAAAGCGATACCCGTGGGCTAGTCGCGGACTCACGCAAAGCGGGATGCTGTTTTTCGACATTCTATATCGCGATTAACCGCCGCTTACTTTCCCAGGCAAAACTTGGGAGATCCTGTTACCCCGACTTCAGGCTAACTTTTCAAAGAAAGAGTAACCAGGACCTTCAGTTCGGCGCCGGCGGTATCACCGGCGATGCGAAGCCAGTTGCCAAAATGGGATATCTTGCAGAAGCTGGTCTGGTCTTTGAACCGCGGAAGGGCAAAGCTTGAACCTTCGTCGATCCAGTGGATACCATCGGGGGAGATTTGAATTTTGGCGATTCCTGGCACCTCACAGGACATGGCATCGCCCAAAGCGCGGACGAAAAAGATAGCCTCCTTAGCCCAGCCGCACTCATAGGGTTCGGTGGCGAAAGCGCCCTTCCATCCGATATTCCTCTCTACTATCGCGTTATAGCTTGTATTAATCATATTAAAAATCCCCCGAAAGCAGAATTGAATCCAGGTAGAAGAAGACCCGCCTATCTTCGTCGGCTTCGGCGAAAAAGGCGAGATTGAGCATGCACCAGAGGTTTTTCATCGCCGGAATGTGCATGCTGTCCAGGCCGGAGACGTCGAATTCCCTGTCATTGCATTGCAAGGCCAGATATTTCATTTCTTTCAGGTCGAAATCCACCCGCAGGTAGTGCCAGTTGTGCTTGGTCGGGATTTCGTTGTAACAAAGTTTTTGCTCTCCGTCAGGAATATCCAACCAACCCGCAGGATCAAGATGATAATGCGAGACTGTCTCGCTCCGTTCGCCTATGTCATGGAAGGGCACGGTGTCTTTTTTGTACTGCCACTTCCACTGCCTCTGGCCGTCCAAGGAGTTTAAATAGCGGATATGGGGCATTATGCGTTCCCTAGAGTCCTGGAGGTCGAAAAAAAATCCCACCGAGCGAACCGCGGTATCGGAAAGGCTCAATACATTAGCCTCGGGCTTGAAGGTGAAGTACGTTTCCATCCGTAACGGTCCGGCATGACGGAAGGTTGTGCGTTTTATGCTCACTGCCTGGTGCCCTTTCTTTGCCCTGGTGGCGATCTTAAGGGCGTAAGTGCCGTCCAAGGAGCCTACGGTGCCCGAATCCCACATCGAGACAGAAGAAAGCTGAGGTGGCCGCAGATCCCTGTAGCCAGGCAGGAGGCTGTCCAGATTATCCTCATAGTTGCCGATGAGTTCGGTCCAACCGTTGATGCCTTCGTCGAAATCGTCGAAATAGATGATCCGTTTCAGGGGATCGTACTTGCTCAGCTTAGGGTGAGCCAGGAACCGCTCATTCATTTCGTTATGCGCCATTGTCTTTCCACCTCCAAGATTCCTCGCGGATACGAGCCGCGACTATGCTGTATTCTTCATCGCTCTGAAAACCGAAGGGATTCACGTAAAAAGCCCTTTCGGACTCGTCCAATGGACCTACCAAGATAGGGGGCTCGCCTCCCTCCATAAGCGCCTTCATAAACCGCTTTCGCGCACCAGGCCGGGTTGAGCGCAGGCTGAACACGGCCCTGGGGTAAGGCTGCCCATGCCGTCCCGTGGGAAGAATATAGGGAGCCTCAAAGATATCCGGAATCGGGTCGGCGGCAGAGAACAGCTTGGAAATCAGGCTTTCCAGACCTGAGTACATGGTCTTATAAAAAGCCTCATAATCCTCTTCCATCATAAGCTCAACGGCTTTTAGCAGCCCGACGATAGCCTCTTTTGAGGTTTTCATAGGTCTGCCAAAGGCTTGATGGGGAGCGGATATAGCAGCAATCCGATCAATCCATTCTGGTTCGCCGACGATGATTCCCGTGTTCTGCGGACCACGGATACCCTTGCCGCCTGAGAAGAGGGCCAAGCTAGCGCCTTTTTGGGTATAATTCCAGAGGTTTTCCTTGGGCGGCACCTGGGCGGCTCCATCCACGATCAAGGGTATGTTGTGGCTTTTGCATATCTCGGCGCATTCTTCGACGCTAAGGGCGTAACGCTCGAAGATCCCTCCGGCGAAATAGGCTAAACCTGCGGTTCTAGCGCTGATGGCCGCTTCAAGCATTCGCTTTTCTGCTTTGTGGGTCGGGTAGCCAATTTCAATCAGTCGAGCGCCACAGAGTGTAAGTGCCTGATCGTAGGGATTTCTCTGCCCTCGAAAAACGATGATTTCATCGCGGCCTGAGTGACAGGCGGCCGCGGCGGCCAGAGCAAGCGAAGCCGCGGTGCCACAACTGGCCAAGGCAGCCTGGTTATGAGTCAACTCCGCCAAACGGCGCCCGACGGCGGCGTTCAGGCTAGGGATATGGTAGAAGCCCCTCGCCGCCGCGGCCATGGCCTCAGCGACCCCAGGTCTCATAACCGAACCCCCATACATGCTCACCACCTCGAAGGCATTGATCACCTTAGGGATTCCTAGTTCGCTGTAAACATCTTTCACGATAGTCCCTCTTACTTCAGCGGCTAAAATTCTTATCTATGCGTAACAAGACCGGGTTTCCATCGGGCTTCCCTCCGCCCGTCGTCGAAACTTTCCAACCGCCGGCCGCAGCGGAACACAGCCCCTACTTCCAGCGACGGTCCCCTGCTGAGTCTTCCTGAACCGTCCACATGTTCTGCCTCTTCCTTGGACCAGGACAATAGGCAAATATCGGCCGGGCTTCCAGTTTGGAGACGCCCGGCCTTCCCCGGAAAGGCCCTGATTCTGCCCAGGTTGTTATCAACACCGAGACCGAGATAATCAGCTGGCCGCGCAGTAGCACCCAGAATGGCTTCTTCCAGCGGAAGCCCTGCCCTGCAGAGTGAAGAAATCGCGGCCGGCAGGCCCGAGATTGTCGAAGCCAGGCTGTAGGCATGCAGATCAGAAGAGACAAAGTCCGGGAAAAACCCCTGCTCAATTGCCTTTCTGGCTGTCACCGAATCGAAGCTCCGGGCTCCGTAGCCCAGATCGAAACGAACTCCCCGTTTTTTTGCCTTTATCGCTTCAGGGATTAATTTCCCACTTTCTTCGATGATGCCCGATGTCGGGGAAGAAGAAAAACAATGGGTGTATACGTCACCACATCTCAAGCGAGAAAGCACCTCAGCGGTGCGCGGCGGAGCGGAAGTAGCATGGACCACCAAGGGTAACCCGAGCTTTTCTGCGAGAGCGAGCGCCATATCCAAATAGGCAAGGCCTTCGGTGAGCGAGCTTTCCATGCCGATTCTGATTTTCAAGCCTTTTATCACATCCGGGAAAGCCTTGCAGATCCTGGCGGCTTCGGATACGTCCGCGAGCCGCGAATCGAAAAGTTCGCCGAACCGGAGCTTAGTATCTCCGACAGGTACGAGGCCTATATAGGAGAGATGCAGAAAACAGAAAATAGAGAGCTCCGATCGCTTCAGAACATGGTAGTAAAGACCTTCGAAGTTGCCCGCCCCGGCGCTCCCCATATCCACCCATGTCGTGACGCCGGTAAGTGGGGCCAACTTGTCGGGATTGATTCCCAGAGGGGTGCCTCCCCAATAGACGTGGGTATGAAAATCGACCAATCCAGGAAGCAGCATCTGTCCCGTGGCGGAATACTCCGTATCCGCGACATATAGCGCTTCAAGGCCTCGTGTCGCGTTAGCATTGCGCGATTTTGCCTCAATTATCGCCTCTATTCTGCCGTCTTTTACGGCGACATCGGCCTCGATCCAATATGGAGGCTTGTCCAGGAAGACTCGACCTCCGCGTATGACGAAATCGCAGCGCGTATTCGAACTCATCCTTTCACCGATCCTACCGTCGCCCCTTCTATAAGCACATTCTGGGCGAAGTAAATATAGACAAGAATGGGGATCAACTGTATCGTCGCCGCGGCGAAAAGACTTCCCCATTGCACTCCCGTAACCGAGCCTAGCATTTCGCCGATTATCAACGGCGCTGTCTTAGCCTTCGTCGTCGTAAAAAGCATCGCGAAGAGGTATTCCTTCCAAGCGTAAATTATCACGAAGGTGGCCGTAGCCATTATGCCGTGCAACGCCAAGGGGAAAATGATCTTTCCCAGAATCTGGGGCATGGTGGCACCGTCCATATATGCCGCCTCTTCGAGTTCTTTCGGAATCTGATCCATGAAAGACTTCATCAGCCATGTTCCCAGACTCACATAAAAAGCCGAGTAGAAAAGTACCAACGTTATATGTTTATCAAATAAGTTTAATGCCCTGATTATGGGGTAGAGAGGAATTGTGATGATAATGGGCGGAAACATTCGGATCACCAGCAAAAAAAAGGCCGACATGGTGAGCCTGCGGGAATGGAACCTCGAATAAGCATAGCCGGCGAAAAAGGAAACCACGACAGTGAGCAAGGCCGAGCCGATCGTCACCAATGTGCTGTTCCATAAGGATGAAAAAAATTCAGGCCAAGTCTCGGCGAGATAGCTGTAGTTCTCGAATGTAGGCTTAAAGAAGATTTTCGGCGGAAATTCGAAGATAAAACGCGCATCCTTGAAAGATGAAAGAATAACCATGAGAATCGGCGCGCCGGACCAAAGAAGAATCAAGGCGAGAAGCAGGTATTTCCCTCCCGCCTTGGTTGTTTTTTTAGTATTCATTCTTGAACATCCTCTTGTAGAGAACGCGAAAATAGTACGCTCCCATAAGTATGGTCACCAACACCATTATCCAGGCTACGGCCGAGGCTATCCCGAAGTTGAAATAACTGAAAGCCTGGCGGTACAAATACAGCGACAGCAGTTCGGTGGAGCGAAATGGCCCTCCCTGGATGAGAATCCAAACGATATCGAAGGTTCTGAACGCGAAAATGTACCTGAACATTAACGAGATGAGAATCGCCGGCATGATAGTAGGCAGCGTTATAAAACGGAAAACCTGCCCTGCACTCGCCCCATCAACCCTAGCAGCTTCGAAGAGATCGTTGGGCACCCCTAAAAGGGAATTATAGAGGGTAAGAAATGTAAAAGGAACGTTGAGCCAGATTGAAAGAAAAATCAGCACAATAAAGGTGTGAAAAGGTCTGGTTGTCCATTCCAGCTGTCCGAAGGAAAGCGCCCGAAGAAAACCGTTAAGCATGCCAATATCCGGTTCCAGCATAAAGCGCCACATAAGTGCGCCCAAAACCGTGCTCACAGCGTATGGGGCCATTACGACGGCGATGGAAAATTTCTTGAGCGCCATCTTGCGTTTGAAGAAAACCGCCATGCCAAAACCGAGGAGTAGTTCGCCGTACACCACAAGGTTGACGAAGATTATGTTATTGATCAATGCGCGCTTGAAATTTCGGTCGGCGAAGATCCGGACATAATTGTCCAATCCTACGAAGCTGGCCGGCTTTCCGTAGGTATAATTCTGAAAACTCAGTATCAGAGTCATTATGATAGGTACGAGGATTATCAATGTAAGGACTATTTGAACGGGCCCGACAAAAAAGTATGCAAGCCTGGAGCCCGATCGTATGGATTGTCGTTTCACGGATCTTCTCCGAAAAGGATAAGTGCCGAAGCATGCGGAGCGCCCTCGCGCCGCGGCGCGAGGGCGCTCCGCTTTACTTAGCCGATAAAAAACTAAGGCAGTAGCCTTTCAACTTCCTCAGCAAGCCGATCCATGGCGTCTTGGACCTTCATATTGCCGATAATCGCCGCCTGGGCATATTCGTTGAACAGGTCGGCGGCTTGCGTTGCGTTGTCAAAGGCAGGCATGGCCACCCTGGCCACGTCCAAAATATCCTTCTCGGCTTTCCAGTAAGGTACCATCTTTTGGAAGGAAGCATCGTTGTAGGTTGAGGCTCTGACCGGCCCGTTGCCATTGAGAGCTGCTTTAAGCGTAGCATCCTTCGTGCTGAGACTGCGGATGAAGTCCCATGCCTGAGCTTTATTCTTGGCGTTCTTGGGAATGACCATGCACCAGAATTCGGTCTTCGCGGGAGCTACTGGATACTTGGATTGAATTTCCTTGGATGCGGGGATGGGAATAGTCTTAATCTTTCCGGGATAGAGAGACTGCTTAGGATCGTTGTAAAAAGTGTTTCTACCCGTGGAGGAGATGGTCATCGCCACCCTGCCCTGCTGCATCCAGGTATTAAGATCGTTATTCGCGATCGACGTGAAAGCCTTGGGGTAATATCCTTTCTTGTAAAGATCAGCAAGAGTAGAAATGGCTTTTACCATCCCGTATTTATTGGCACTGGACTTATAATCCATGGACACGAAGTCGCCGTCCCAGGCCCTGGCAAGATCCACCGTGTTAGCATACATTTCACCCTTGCCTGGGATAACGAAGCCGTAAACCGGCGTGCCATCAGCCCTTGTAAAGGTCAGCTTGGGGATGAACTCAAGAAGCTCTTCGATATTCTTGGGTGGGCCTTTGATCCCCTTCTCTTCAAAGAAAGCTTCGTTGTAATGAAGCGCCGAAGTAGCGTGGCGGAAAGGAATTGCGTAGGTCTTGCCATCGAACTTGGCCGCATCCCTAAGGCCCGGAAAAATGTCCTGGAAGTCTTCGATCGGCGCGGAAGCTAAGAAGCTGTCCAGAGGTTCGAACATTTCCTTTACCGCTGGGGTCAGGGAGGTATTGAGAACAAAGCCTACCGAGATATCGGTGGACGAGAGTGTGGCTTCGCGGAAAAGCTTGTCCCTTATATCGTTGTTGCTGCCCAGAGTTTGCCATTCAACCGAAGAGACCCCTGCTTTTTTAAGCCACTCCGATACGATGTCCCCGCCAGGTCCTCCAGTAGAAACCTGTTGGTGCACTTTGTGACCAAGAACCACAAAGCGGGACTGCGCTCCGACCAAGGCGATAGAGCCGAACAGAAGCACTGCGAGAATGAGAATCGACAATCGTTTCATTCCTGCCTCCTAAATTTCACTTGACAATAAATACCTAACGAGTATTTAATTCATAGTGTAGGACGACAAAGGCTCCCTGTCAAGGCTCCTTTTCCATACTATGGAACCCGACAGGTTTGACCTCTACAATCAGTTTAGGAGGACCCATGAAGATCGATAGTGTCGAGGCTATCCCCCTTACCGCAAGGCTAAAAAAAGCTCAGACAACTTCCCAGGCGTCATATACGGAAATCTCCATCTGCTTGGTCAAAGTCCGTACCGACGAGGGGATCGAAGGATATGGGGAATGTCTTGCGCGTTTCGCCCCTACCGCTTACGCAGACCTGATCAACAGGACCTTTGCGCCTAAACTTATAGGAAAAGATCCCTGGGCCGTGGATACCCTTTGGAACACAATGCGCAAAACCCTTAACGGCCGGCCTGGCGGCATTCTGATCGAATCGATCGCCGGGGTGGATATGGCGCTTTGGGATATTCTAGGTAAGTCGACGGGCTTGAGCGTGCGCAGGCTTTTGGGCGGCAGAAACGCGGAAAGTGTCCCTGCATACGCCTCTTCCGTGATGGTGAGCGACGATATGGAACTCGAAGCTGAAAAGCTCCTGCTACAGGGTTTTAAGATTATCAAGATAAAGATAGGCAATGGAATTCCCACCGACATTGAACGGGTAGCCCACCTGCGCAGACTGGTAGGCCCCGATGTGGCGCTTGTAACCGACGTTAACTTCATCTACACCGAAGACGAAGCGGAAACCCTCTCCCGCCGCTTGGCCGAGCATGAGGTAGTCTGGCTGGAAGAACCGGTGGTTCCGGAAAACCGGGAAGGCTATAAACGTCTGTCCAGAAAATCGCCGATCGCCCTGGCTGGAGGCGAGTCGGAATTCGTCGCCGCGGAGTTTACGGATCTCATCGCATCGGGCGCCGTGAAGTTCGTGCAGCCCGACGTAACCCGGGCGGGTGGCATAACCGAATGCCGTAAAATTGCCCTCTTAGCCGACGCTTTCAAGGCCCGTTACGCTCCCCATGTCGGCTTTTCGGGGATTCTATGCGTCGCGGCCTCTTTACACCTAGCGGCAGCCATGCCTAATACCTACGCATACGAATGCATGATCAACCCTAATCCTTTCAGGGAAGAACTCGGGCTCAATCCCTACGGTCTTGCGCATCAGTTAGTCGACGGAAATGCGATAGTTCCCGAGCGCCCCGGCTTGGGTATCGATCTGGACTGGAAAGCCGTCGAACGATTGCGAACTAAAATTTAGCTCGCAGCATCTCGGCGAGCTTTATTCCGAAGACATGCCGGGCATTGGAATATATACAACCTCTGTAGCCATCCTCGATGAGGCGGAAACCAAGGACTGGATAGCCCGTGGTGGAGGTTTCAAGGATTATCCTTTCCTCCAGGCTCTGGGAAATTGAAGGAACATGAAAAAACGGGCCAAGGAGAAGAACGTTCGAAGGGAAAAAAATCCTGTACATATTCATCATTGTCAGCGAGATGGTTCGCAAAGCCTTTCGTACTGCAGGCAGCGCAGCTACTTCGGGATGGACCTTGCAGAAGTTGGTTATGAGCTGTTCATCGTCGTAGAGAGCGCTGTCCACGCTCTGCATAGAAGGCAGCAGCGCCCAAATGGCGGTATCCGTTTCGATGCAGCCCGCAGAACCGCAGATACAAGGTTTAATGTTCGCCAAATCCACTCTTGTGTGCCCTACCTCGCCGAACCGGCTACTTTCATTGTTTACATTTCGCCCGTTCTGGGCAAAAGCGAATCCGACTCCAAAACCCCAGTGAAACAGCAAAGTATTCCCTTTAGCCAGTTCCGGAAAGTTAAGCATCGAATTTTCTAAAACCGAATCGAGATCTTTGCGTACATGGAGGCTGCAACCGAATTCGCCTTCCAAAGGTGTTAAACTGATACCTCGTAGTTTCGGCCAGCGGTAGGTCGAGTTAAACCGTTTCTCTTTAGTATCTACGCTTCCCGGCAGGGACATCCCAATACCAGCCAGTATTGTCTTCTTGGGCATGTGCGCCATTAAATTACGAATATGGCTCCGGCAAAGCCCTAAAAATGCTTCCTCATCGCCCGAAGCCTCGAATTCCCTGCCTGTTTCAAGCAGAATATCACCTTTCAGATTGACCAGTGCCGCCTTCAAATGTCTCGATTCGGCATGGAAACAAATCGCCATAAGCCGATCGGGCTCCGGAGCCAACTTTACTTCCGGCCTGCCTCCCGAAGGCGACTTATGCTTGGCCTCCTCGACGATAAGACCGTCCTCAAGAAGTTCCCTAATCGACAGGGTAAGTACAGTAGGCCTAAACTTAAACCTATCCAATAATTCTTTGCGGCTGTGAGCCTCCCCGTGAAAGAGAATATCGTATATTTTGGCTTTATCAGCGTCTTTGACTCGTATATCGCTGGTTCTAAAATGCTCGACCATGTTCGGTAACATACTTGAATAATGCCTTCAGTCAGAGTTCAGGGGAAGTGGGCATTATCATTGTTTTAAGAAGTAATGCTGTATTTTCAGGCTTGGAGTTTTAACCATCAATAAATGTATTAATAAACTTAAGCGCGCTTCCTTGCGGCCATGATGAAATAGGTGAAAAGGCCGAAGGGCTTCCGTTGCTCGAAACGTTCGATTTCGAAGCCCGCGGATTGGACTGCGTCGTGGAACTCGCCCAGCCTGAGCATCGCGTCGTACCGATGATCGGCCTTGGTTTTGAAATACCGGCCGAGGAGGTATTCGAAAGATTCGGCCGACAATTCTTCGATAAAAAAGCGACCTCCGGGTTTCGTCACCCTGGCGATTTCACCGAGGCAGTCCCGCCATTCGGGATAGTTATGGAGCTCCCCGAGGACAAAAACCGCGTCGAAGCTGGCCTCGTCGTAATCGAGCCGGGTCAATGAACCCTGGGCGACAGTAACCGGAAAGCCCGCCAGGGATTCCCGGGCGAGCTTGACGAGGTTCGGGTCGGGGTCGACGGCGGCAATCCGGGCAGGCTCGAAATACTTGTGGAGCAGCGCGGTTCCCCTGCCGTTACGGGAACAATAATGCAGAGCGAGGTCGATTTTCCCGGGATCCAAAATATCTTTGAGCGGCTTGACCTCGAAATATTCCCGCACCACACCGCGCAGAGGGTTTCGTTCTAGTTTTTCCTCGAAGGACACATGATCCATTTTCCTCCTCCAACCGGCTCAAAGGCCGCCTCGAAAACGATTTTTAGCCGCGGGAATAAAGTCGCTCGAAATACTCGATGACGGGCTCGAGTTCCTGCTTGCGCCGCACAACGTCAAAGACTTCGTCCTTATCCAGGATAGCCACCCGGTAGCACCATTGGTAGCGGATAACGTTGATCAGGTGGGCTATCGTGCTTATGTCGCAGGGAACCAGGCTGCCCTTTTGCACCCATGCTTCGAGGATTCGACCGACTTCGTCGTCCGCCATTTCCTCCATGGCGTATTTGAGGTATCCCCGCATACGCTCGTTGTGAGGGCATTCGCTGAAAAAGATGCGGCACATGCGGAGGGCGCGGGGGTCCTGGCCGAAGACCTCGACCGGCGCCTCGAAGAGTCTCCGAAAAACCGAAGCGCCGTGCGCGCCCTCCCCGGATTCCCATAACGGCTGGGTGACAGCCCGCTCCGTCAAGGCGATGATTTCGGCCAAAAGGTTCTCTTTCCCCTTGAAATGGCGGTAGATGGCGCTTTCCGTGAGGTTCACCGCCTGGGCGATCTGCTTGACCGAGGTACCTTCGTACCCTTGTTCCGAGAAAAGGAAGATGGCGGCGTCGAGGATTCGATCGCGGGTGGCGGGTTCTCCCGATTTACGGATAGGTCGCCCCATTCTCCTTCGGGTGGACTTGTCGCTCATTCAATTTCCCTTTTGTTGTTTGTGGCGCCGCGACTTTCGAAAGCCTCGAGAGCTTCCTGGGCGAGCGCCTGGTACAAAGACTTATTCAACCGTTTGTTGTCTTTGAGTCTGGGTTTTAATACGATAGCCCGTCCTGGGCAATGATGGACGCAACGCAGACAGAGATCGCAGGGTGCCCCCCGGTGTTCCAGTCCTTTGTCGGTGCGATGCCAGGCGCTTCGGTGGCAGTCGCGCACACAGAGGTCGCAGCCCGAGCAGCGTTCGTCCAACACCTTCATGCGGTCCTTCCAGCGTATGAATCCATCCAAAAACAAAACCTGAAGCGGCCAGGCAAAGGGGGTGTACCATTTAAGCCCGGGGATCCTTTCGCCCGAGTTAGCCCATTCGGTTTGACTGAGGATGCTTTGGGCGATTTTGGCGATCTTGTCGGGGAAATGGCGTTCGAAGCGATAGAGCCAGCCGCAGAGCCGATCGGGGATTACACAGGTCACATCGGTGCCAGGGGATCGCAGTTCGTAGGCGCCGGCCATGGTAAAACCCCGTTCACGGAGCAGCCGCGCCAGCCGGCGATTCGAATTGCCGGTGTAAAGTTCGTAGGTGGTTATCAGGGCGACTTTGCGGTTTCGCGTTTCCCCAGGGAGGTTCAGGACGAACTCTACCATGGCCGGCGCCGGCTTGAGAAAATACGTCGGGTAGCAGAGAACGATAGAGTCAGCCCGGGCGGCCGCGGACGCTGCCTCTTTTTCCTCAATAGAAAGAACCTCGCAGTTAGTCCGCCCGGACAGGCGAACTCCCAGGATTTCAGCGACTACCCTGGTTCCGCCGACGCCGGAGAAGTAAAAAACACCCACCGACGAGGGCGGGCTCGAAGGCTCGACGATTCGTCCGTTCACGCGGACTTCCTGGGCAGAGAGACCGAAGCGGGAAGCTTTTTGCAATGGCACTCAAGAAACCTGCCCCAGTAGTGCCGAATCGTCTTATTGACCAAGGTTCGGGGTACGATCTGGGAAAGAAAAGCCACCACCTGGTTTATAGTTCCGGGAACGATAATCGCCTGATTGCGCGCCACCCCATCCAGGCCGGCCCGGGCGATACATTCGGCGGTGTAGCATGCGTGCCGCGCTATGAAACCCAGGTTGTCGATATAGAAGTTCACCTCCTCAGTGGTCCTGATGGCATTAGGGCAGAGAACGCTCACACCTACCTCCTCTCCCAACTCTTCCCGGAGCGCAAGGCTGAAGCGCAGCACGAAGCTCTTAGTCGCCGAGTAAATGGACATCGTCGGCATCGGGAAGAACGCGCCCAGGCTGGCCACGTTGAGAATGGAGGCTTTGTGCGACCGCAGCTCGGGCAGGAAAAACCGTATGATCCGAACAAGGGCGAGGGTGTTCAATTCGATCGTGGCCTCGTGGTATTCCAAGGTATGATCCATGAAACGGCCGACGGTACCTATGCCTGCGTTGTTGACCAGCAGATCGATTCCGATACCTTCGTCGGTGATTCTGTTTCGAAGCAGCTTGAGGGTATCGAGTTCGGTGAGGTCTCCTTCGAGCCATCGGGTTTCGATGCCGTAGTCCCCTGCGAGTCGCGCGGCCAGCTCGGGAAGGCCGCTGCCGGGCAAGGCGACCAGAAACAACCGCATTCCGCGCCCGGCGCATTCCATGGCGAAAGCTCTTCCGAGGCCCATACTGGCTCCCGTAATCAATGCCCACTTGTCATAAAACTCCATCACAGCCTCCGGCTGTTTCACCCACATCCTTCGCCGCCTCGACGCCGCAACGCGCGCGTTTTCTTGGCCGATCGAAGGCTTTTCCATTATGTAAGTGAATGCTTACTTACTTAATACATCAAAGACCCAGAGTTGGTCAATAGGTTTGGAATTATCTAGCGCATATATGAGGATAACAGGAGCCCAGGAGTGGCAGGGCCTCTTGATATCGGTCGCCGCCAGCGGCCTTAGATCGTCGGGCCTAACCGCGTGTCGGCCCGAATCAGCCCAGGGCCACGTCCAGAAGCATCATCACGGCGAAACCGAGCATCGCCCCGATGGTGGAAAAATCCGAATGCCCATGCTGCTGCGCCTCGGGAATCAACTCCTCCACCACGACGTAAATCATGGCGCCGGCGGCGAATGCCAAGGCGTAGGGCAATATCGGCTGGACGCTCACCACCAAAAACGCGCCCAACACCGCGGCGATAGGTTCGACGATACCGGAAATTTGACCGTAAAAGAAACTTTTGCCGCGGGACATGCCTTCCCGCCGTAGGGGTATGGAGACCGCGGCCCCTTCCGGAAAATTCTGTATGCCGATACCCAGCGCCAGGGCTACCGAAGCGCCGAAGGTCGCCGGACTGCCCTCCAGTCCCAGGGCGCCGAAAGCAACACCCACCGCGAGCCCTTCCGGAATATTATGGAGGGTTATCGCCATTACCAATAATATGCTCCGCTGCCAGGAAGTCTTTATTCCTTCCGCCTGATTCGCGGCAAATCCGTTATGCAGGTGCGGCAAGATCCTATCGACGAGGAGAAGAAAGGCTCCGCCGCCGAGAAATCCGATCAATGCGGGCTTCACCGGATTTTCGCCCAATGAGGCGGCCATATCGATAGCCGGTTTCAAGAGCGACCAAAAACTCGCCGCGATCATCACGCCGGAAGCAAAGCCAAGCATCGAGTTAAGCAACTTTTTATTTATAGATTTGAAAAAGAATACCAGCGCGGCGCCGAGCGCGGTAACGCCCCAGGTGAACAGCGTCGCCAAAAAGGCGAGAAGTATCGGGTTGTAATTTTTCAATGAATCAAACACAGCCGCCTCCTCTTTTCGGATCACAATTATACTATTACAAAACGAAGCAATTTCAAAGGCGCCTAATTCCTCGACAACACTCCCCCATCCGATAAAACCCCGAACCTTTCGGCACTTCCGAGGACTAGGCCTTCGTAGGGCCGAATTTTATCGCTCCAGGGACAGATTAACAGAATTAACAGGACTAATCTTGAATTCTATATTTTTTGATCTATAATTAAGTTAGGATTTTTAAATTTTTCTAATTTTTTCACTCTTTGCCTAGGAGGTGGGATTGTGAAATCACTGAAAAAAAGCACAAAATTTTTGTCCCGATGCGGTTTTCTTTTTGTATTCACGGCACTTTGTACGGCACTGCTTTCCGCACAGCCCTATGTGGATGCCTATTCATCCGCCACCGAGCAGTCCATGAAGTCAATGCTTCAGGGCGTCGCCTTCGAGGCGGCGGCGAAGGCTATCGAAACGGGGTCATCGGATCTCGCCAACTTGATTACAACCAAGGCTCCCGGCTACAAGGCTCCCAAAAGCTATCTCGCCAATGTTATGTCCGTTAACCCCGACGGCAGTATCGGCATTTCGACTATCTCACAGTGGAAGTACAGCACCTCGAAATCCGGTAAAGACCTTGTCATCCTGCAGCTCACCTGGGGACAGAATGCCCTCAACCTCGCCGAAGTCGGCAAGAGGGGCTCGCTGTTCATTCCTGGAGTGTCAGTGGACGGGAAGAGCTATCGCCTGCAAATTCACCTGAAGGTCATTAAGGTTGACGTGATGAAATATACCGATGAAGCCTTCAACGCTGGCTTATTCAATTCCTATTATTCCGGAGCCGCGGCCAAAAAGGCCCAGTACACCATCACCTGCGAAGTCCTGGCGATCGAGGACGTCGGCAACTCCGTGAAGCTTGGGATGCAGATGCCGTAAGATCAAGACCGATCTTGAATCCCATTAAAAAGGCTGTCCGGCGAAATACCGGGCAGCCTTGTGATCATTGGATGAAATATAGCTACTGTATCAACTCGGGGGCGGGAGGGCCTTCTTCGAGGCCGACGGGGGAGTCGGCGCCGAAGGAGGTTGGGGCTTCGTTGGCGGCATCGGAGGCGATGCTTTCGAGTACCGTGAAGGGTTCGAAGTAGGGTTCGATGCCGGCGGCCAACTTGGGTACCGAAAGGAGGATCATGTCCTGGCCGAAGGGGATGCGGAAGCTTGCCTCGAATTCGCGGCCTTCCATGAACATATCCACCTTGATCTTGTGCCGCTGGCCCTGAACCACCGCCTTGTCGCGGTCGCCCGGGTAATACTCCAACGCTTCCTGATTGTCGATCTGGACTTCCATGCCGTCGATGGCCATGTAGGAGCCGTCGGGCGCGTCTTTGTTGTCGATGAGGATAGTGTGCCGTCGGCCGGTGATCACCATGATCAGCATGACGGCGATATAGAGGGCCAGGAGAATCGAACGGGCGATGAGGCTGCGGGTGCTGGCGGGTTTCTTGGTTTTTTTCATGCCCTGCCTCCTTTTGACTCGCCATTGGATTTACCGTTCTTATCGCCCAACGCAGGTTTCCCGTTGGCGCCCAACGAGCCGTTGGCCGACGCGCCGCCCCGCAGGCCGGAGCGGGCGTTGTCCGCCGCCTTGCGGGTCTTCCAGGCGTAGAGCACCAGGGAGATGGCGATGACCCCGTAGCCGATGAACTGGCGGAAGTATTCGCCGATCATGGCCGAGCCGAAGAGATTCTGTCCCGCCAGGGGCGATACGATGAACATGGCGTGCAGGAGCACGACGCCGATGAAGACGTTGGGGATGGAGGCGTGGGTGACCGAGGCGCCGCCCACCAGGATGGCGGCAGCGGCGAAGAAGCTGGTCTGGTCATGGGCGTTGTAGGTGGCCAGATTGCCCATGTTCTGCAAGAAGATAATCTGGCCCGCGCAGGCCAGGACCGTGGAGATGATGATGGCGACGATGCGCGTTTTCTCCACCGGAATGCCCGCCGCGTCGGCCACGGTCATGTCCTGGCCAACAGCTCTCATGTCCTGGCCAAGCTTGGTTTTCCTGAACCAGACTATGAAGACACAGAGCAAGGCTATGACGATGAAGGTTACCACGGGCACGGAGAACGGTCCGATGTTCACCTTGAGGATGGTATCCAAGGATTGACGCACCGATTCGAGGTTGAGGGTGTTGCGGATGCCGTATCCCCGGGACAGAAGGATCGCGGCGTTCCGTATGGGGATCACCGAGCCCATGAGATAGAGAACGAAGAACTGGTAAATTCCGTTTATGAAGAAGGCAAGGATGTAGCCGGTGACCATTTCCCGGCCTTTGGCCCTGTTCATCACCTTTCCGCTCACCCAGCCCAGGAGAATGGCGATGGGCAGGCCCACCAGGAAGGCGAAAACCAAGCCTTGCCAGCCCGCCACGGACCAGTCCACGGCGAATATCAGGCCGATCTGCCCTGCCATGGCGCCCAAGGCCATGGCGAAGTTGATGCCCATGCCCGCGTAGATCGGCAAGAGCAACGCTATGACCAGGAAGGAGTTGCGGCCCAGGCGGGTGATCACTTCCTGGATGATGTAGTTGATGGAGAGCTTGGAGGGACTGATGGCCGCCACGGTGATGGCCAGGAAAATGATCACGACGGCGTACTCGGAAAACCAGGTGCTTACTGATTTTTTCTTGGGACTCATTTTGTCACCTTAACCTTTCGAGTGAGGGCGTACATGATCATGCCGTTGGAGACGATGATTCGTATCACCTCCGACATATCCGTCTGCAGGATCGAATTGATGACCGAGGGCGTCATGGTCAGCAGGCCCTGGAAGAGGAAGGTACCCACCAGGACATTGACCATGGAGGCCTTGTTGACGCTGGCCCCGCCGATGAGGATGGCCGCCACCGCGGGGAAGACCATGGGGCTGGGGGCGGTGTAGAGCTGGATGAAGCCGAAGCTCTGCTGGTAGACGATGATGCCCACGGCGCCCAGGAAGGTGGAGATGATGACCGAAATGGTGCGCATCTTGTCGGCGCTTACTCCCGAAGCCCGGGCGTAGTCGGGGTTGGAGCCCACGGCGGTCATGGCGGTTCCGGTCTTGGACTTGAGGAAGATCCACATGCAGAAGGCGCAGAAGCCCACGAAGAGCAGAAGTCCCGTGGGAAAGACAAAAAACCTTCCTATTCTAATAGCCAGGAAGTTGTTGAGTATCTTGAGCCAATAACCTTCGACGGTGATGGTGGTCCGCAGGCCTTTGCCTGCGAAACCCCAGACCATGGTGGGGCTGTTGTAGGGAAGAATCAGCCACATGATGCACATGAGCATGACGAAGGAAAAGCCCACGTACATGGCGATGGTCATTTCCTCGCCCTTTACCTTGTTGAGGAGCTTGCCGTAGACGTAGCCGAAGAGGACGGAGAAGGGTGCCGCCAGGGCTATGGCGCCGAAGAAACCCCAGATTCCCCTTAATTCGAATTGCAGGGAGAGGGTGGCGCCAAGAAGGCCGGCCACGATGCCCAGGGCCAGGCCGAAGTTGAGGCCGCAGCCGGATTGGATCATGGGGACCAGGGCGAGGACCAGGATGGCGTACTGGCCGAAGCGGTTGAGCACGTCGGAGAAGGAGGCGTCCAGGCGCACGCCCACGAAGGGGGCGAGGACGAAAAGGGAGACCAGGAAGAGGAATATGATGACCCGGGGCCAGCCGAAGTCCTGGATGAAGGTTTTGAGGTTACGCATTGACCGCCTCCTTGGCTTCGGCGGCGCCGGCCATGAGTATGCCGAATTCCGCCACGTCGGTGCTGGGAGGAAGTATGCCGGCTATTCTGCCTTCGTCGATTATGGCGATTCTGTCGCAGATGGAGCGGAGTTCTTCCAACTCGCTGGAGATCATGACTATGGTGGTGCCGTACTCCTGGTTGTATTTGCGAAGGGTATCCAGCACCAGCCGCTTGGCTCCCACGTCGATGCCCCGGGTGGGCTCGGAGACGAAGAGGAGGTCGGGCTTGAGGGCGAAGGCCTTGGCCAGGCAGATCTTCTGCTGATTGCCGCCCGAGAGTTCCTTGGCCTTTTGCTTATGCCCGGTGCATTTGATGTCCAATAGCTTTATGTATTCCTGGCTCAGGGCCGCCATGGCGGCTTCGTCTCGGAGGGAGAAGAGGCCGCCCAGGACGGGCCTTAAGTACTTGCCATGGACCTGCATGGCCGAGAAGGCGATGTTCCAGTCCAGGCTTTCGTCCAGAAGAAGGCCTACGCCGCGCCGATCTTCGGACACGAAGGCCATGCCCGCCTTGAGTGCTTCGCCGGGGTTGTTGAGCGGGATGGATTTGCCGTTGAGGGTGACGGTGCCGCCCGCCGCGTAGAGGCCCATGATGCCGTTGGGGATTCCGAGCTTGCCCTGGCCGGCCAGCCCGCCGATGCCGAAGATCTCGCCTTTGGAGACCTGGAAGGAGACGTCGCGGACGGTTTCGCCGGGCATGTCGACCCAGAGATTTTCCACGGTGAGGACGGGCTGGCCGGTTTTGGCGCCCGCCTCGCGGCGGGCGGCCTCGCCCACGGAGCGGCCGACCATCCAGGAAGCGATGTCCTTGATGGTGACGCCCCCGGCCGGAACATCCTTCACCGCAAGGCCGTCCCGTAACACCACCACCCGGTCGGCGATGCTCACCACTTCCTGGAGGCGGTGAGAAATGAAGATTATCGCCACTCCCTCCTTGGAAAGCTTCTTGAGCGAGGCCAGCAGAACCTCGGCTTCGCTTTCGGTGAGAACCGCGGTGGGCTCGTCCAGGACCAGGAGCTTGGTGTTGGCCCGGCTGATCTCCCGGGCGATCTCGGTGAACTGCTTGTGCCCCACGGGCATCTCGGATATGAGCATATCCGCGTCCAGCCTGACGCCCAGCTTGGCTATGGCCTTCTCCGCCCGCTTTTTCATGTCAACCCTGTCCAGGGTGCTCATCCTGTAGCCGAAAGCATCGTTCAGCAAGCCCGGCCTCATGGACTCCCGGTTCAACACGATGTTCTCCGCGGTGGTGAAGCCCGGAATGAGACTGAACTCCTGGTGGACCATGCCGATGCCGGCGTCCAGGGCGTCGAAGGGACTGGAAAAATGGACAGGCTTGCCTTCGATGAGGATTTCCCCCTTGAAGCCCCCGGTGTCGGCGATGACGGGCATGCCGAAGAGAATATGCATGAGGGTGGTCTTGCCCGCGCCGTTCTCCCCCACCAGGCCGAGGATCTCGCCTTCGGCCAGGTCGAAGTTGACATCGCTGAGCACGACGTTCCCGTAGAATTCCTTGGAAATATTCTTGAGCGATAGAAGAGGACTACTTTGTCCCATATTGTTCCCTGATGGTGAAAGGTTTTCCGTAAAGCCTCTACGAGGGCTTCTGCGGAGAGCGCCCGCGCGAGGAACCCCCGCGCGGGCGCCAAGGCGCCTTACGATTACCGGCGCCGCTCGCAATTCCGCCCAAGGCGGATCAAAAAAGAAAAGGGCCGCCCCGCCGCAGGGCGGAACGGCCAAGGATATCAGACTAGTTCTTCATCTTGATGGTAAAGTACTTCTCCGGCACCTTCTGCTTGGTGGTGGGGAGGAATCCCTTGCCGAACACGTAGGTGTCCATGTAGATCAGGACCTGATTCCTGGCGCGGACGCCGGTTCCAACGTCGAGATAGTAGGCGCCGTTCCACTTGGCACCCGGGGTGTACTTGGCCAAGGCCTCGAATACGTCATTGAGGCTGGTCTTCTTGGCCTTGCCTTCGACCACGTTCTTGGCGAACTCGCCCAGGCCGGCGGTGAGGGTATAGCCATAGGAGAAGGCCCAGGTACCGAACTTGCCGGCACCGCCCTTGGCGACCACGGCCGCTTCAACACTCTTGAGGATGGCGGGGAAGTTGCCCGCTTCCTTGGAGAGGTCGAGTCCGAGAGCCCCGGGATAACCCATCAAGGGGCTGGGGAGGTCGGCTTCGACGAAAAGTCCGCCATAGGCGAAGAGCTGCTTGAGCAAGGGCTCGGTGTGGGCGTCGTTGGTGCAGAAGAAAGCGGTTTCCTTGCCGTACTTCTCGATCCACTGGGGGACCTTCTCGAGGATGAACTGCTGAGCGCCGGCCACGCCGACGTCGGAGGTCGGGTCCGGGGCGGTTTCGAAGGCGAACTTGATGCCCAGGTCGTTGCAGGCTTCTTCCATGATGGCCCTGCGGCGTCCGAGAGACTCGTAGCTCATGTGCCTGGGGAAGGAAATGTGGACGAAGGTCTTGGCGCCCAGCTGCTTGGCTGCCCAGATGATGGTGTAGCCGCGGGAAACGAAGTCGGCGGAAAGAGCCAGATCGGCGGCGCTCTGGATTACCAAGGGGTCCTCATGGGGCTCGCCGGCGAGGAGAAGGATGTCCTTGTTCTTCTCGCGGACGCGCTTGAAGGCCTCGGTGGTTCCGGGAATGGCCTGGTTGATGACGATAGCTTTCATAAGGGGATCGTCGGCCAGAGCGACCACGGAGGAGATGAAGGTCTCCTGCTGGGACATGAAATCGTCAGGATAGGTGATGTGCTGGATCATGCCCCCGGCTTTTACGCTGCCGTAAGCTTTGATGAGGGCTTCGGCACCCCTCAGGTCATCTTCGGACTGGGATACTGTACCGGTTACCACACCGATGTGGAACTTGGCCTTGGCCTGGGCGAACACATCCGCCCCGGCAAAAATGAAGGCCAACGCCAATAGTATGGCGATGAGCTTCGTACTCTTTTTCATACAACCTCCTAATGAAATGGCTGCCATAAAAATGGCCTTTCCATTGTACACCCTGACCGAAACTAGTCAAGTAAATCAAAGCCGTATACAATGTACTCGATGAAGATACCTCTCAAGCGCTTTACCGATGAGTTTTACTTTTATTCCAGCCAACTCGTGGTTTTTTTCATCGTGATCATCTTTCTCACCTCCGGCTCGCTTGCCATGGGGATAACGCAATCGCTGATAATTATGCTTCTCATGCTGGTGCAAACCCTGCTTTTGGCCAGTCAAGGACATGTGCCGGTACTGCGTTTCTTGTTTTCCTTCATCACCCCCGTCGGATATTCCATTCTCATGGCGGCCACCAGCGGTCAAAATTTTTTGGAATCCACCAATATGCTGCTCTGGGGCTCGGCGGTCTATATAGGTTTTTTTCAAGCCCTTTCCATTACCTTTTCCAGAGGAATACTCAAGAAACTGGCCGAGGCGGCCTTATCCTTAGGCTCCGCGGTTATCTTCTTCACCTTCTATTATTATCTGGATACGAGGATCAATCTTTCCCGGGCTTTAAACGCCGGCCAAATCGAGCGGGAAGCCTATCTCAAAGCCTTGAAGATTTCCAGCTTCGGCGCCGGGCTCAAGGATTTCGTTGCCTCTCCTCAGCATCTTTTCGCCCTTTTGGGCATTGCGAGCTTCGACCTCATGCTCCTGGCCTCCCGAATGCGGGCCCTGGGTTTGAAGGATAGGCTGGATTCGTACATGGCCAAGAACCCTGTCAGCCCGGGGACTGCGGAGGAAGCCGCGAGGCAACGGGAATCAGCGCCCGTAAAGCTCCTGGTAACGGCTATTTCCAGCGACATCGTCGGTTTTTCGGCAATTTCGGAAACCCTCGGCTCCCTGCGCTCCACCGCCCTTTTGAACAAGTACTATGCCCTATGGACCCATGTGGCCAGCGCCCAGGGAGGGAGGATACTGTCGATCAACGGCGATTCGGTGATTCTCCTTTTCGGCCTGGCGAACGAGCAGAACAATCCCGAACGGGCGCTCTGGGCCGCCTATTCTTTTATGGACGAGATGGAAAGCCTGAAGGAAGATCTGGCCGCCCTCGCTCTTCCGGTGGATCTGAAAATATCCATAGGGCTGCACTCGGGAATGGTTACTTCGGCGCTTTTGGGACCGCCGGGAGAACTCAAGCGCAACGTCTACGGCGACACCATCGCCGTGGCGGCCAGGCTGGATTCGCTCTGCAGGGAGCTGCGCCAGACCTTGCTGGTGAGCCATTCGGCGTTTCGAAGGCTCAGCCTGGAAAGCCAAGCCACCCTGGACAAGATGGGCGAAGTGCTTCTGCGGCAGAGTACGAGGCCGGTGCCGGTGTACTCTCGAAAATAATTTTCGACGTCCCGCGGGCGGCGGATGAAAGGAAGGTTCTAGGAATGAAAACGCAGCGATTCACCCAGGCGGCTTTACTCGTTTTGGTCCTGCTGGCCTTGGCTTCATGTTCGGGCAGGCTGGACGCGACCATCCGAAACGATTTGAGCGCCCGCATAGCCCTGCGCCTGGACATTCCCGAAACCTTGAGCGCCAGGGTGCGACAGATCGGCGGCATGTCATCCAGCGCCGCCTTATTCGATGTGCGAAAGCTCAAGGAGGAATTCTCCGGTAGGAAATCGATATTTCTGGTGGACGTCTCCTCCCCCGGCACGGACGCTCTTACCTCGGTCATCTGGGTTCCCGATGTGCAGGCCTTTACCGCCGACACCAGCCTCGTGCCCAGCGGTATGATCGAACTGAGGCACCTCCCCGCCTCAGGCTCGGCGCCCCCGCAGCGGGAGCTGGCGGTGAGCATAACCAGGGGTAACGCGGCGGCGGCCTTTAGCCTGTTCCCAGGCATCGATCGGGATTTGATGGACAGCCTGAGCCCGCCCGCCCTGGAGCCCGATCCCATCAGCGCGGAAGAATATCGAATGAACCTCGAAACGGTGATTATCGGTAAAAAGGCCATGCCCGCCTTCGATGCCTGCGCCCTGGAGCTGAGCATTACCGCGCCCAAGACGATCCTCTCCTCCGAGGGCGGGGTCTCGCAGGGCCAGGTGTTCAAGGCCAAGATCCCCCTCTTCGACATGCTCACCCTGGAAAAGCCCGTGAGCTTCCACATCCGCTGGGCCGATTAACCCGGACCGGCCGGCTTTGTCCTTTGATTTCACAATGTCGACTAAGCCCCGCGGGCGAATGAAGGCTGGACCCTTCCCTCCCTCAGGGCCAGCCTGAGTTCTTCGAAAAACAGCTTCGCCGCATCTTCCGGATAGGAATTCACGACGGGCTGGGTCAGGAGCTCATCGTAGCCGCCGAAGACGTCTTCATCCCGGGAGGCATCGGTCAAGGAGTCTTCATCCGGGGAGTCGTCGGGGGCGAAAAACGTATCCACAGTTTTTCGCGTGTTCAGTTTCGTAAATATTTTCAAGGCTTCGGCCAGGTTTTCCACCACTTCACCGGGAAGATCGACGCCGAAGGGCCGCCGGCCTATGTGCTCAGGATAATGGGCATCGGAGCCGGAGATAGGGCTGTGACCGCCCGATACGCAGGGCTCCGGGGCGAAGACCGATTCGATGGCGTCGTAAGGGCCGGGAGGAAGGAAGCCGAGTTGACTTTGCACGGAGAACATCGCCCTGTCCACATGGGCGGGAATTACCAGGGCGCCCGAGCCCGCAGCCTTATAGGCCAACTCCTCGAAGGAAGCGTCCAGGGCTGCCCCGAGGTAGGTCGGATGCAGCTCCAGCAGCCCCTCGACTTCGTCCACCACCGCCTGATCGCCGAAGGCTTCAGGGTCCCAGGCGAGGTCGGGCAGGAGCCTGTGTATATCGGCCCCGAACAGGAGAGCGCTCCGGGGGTCGGGGAAAAGCGCCAAGAGATGCACTTCTTCGGCGGAACAGAGCTCCATTCCGAAAAGGGGGATTATGCCTTTGCGGGCGCAGGCGAGCGCGAAGGGCGGGCAGTTGAGGGACGCGTTATGGTCGGTCAGCGCCAGAATATCGATTTTCCTTTCCCGGGCCCTGGCCGCCAGCAATCCGGGGGACATGGAGAGATCCCCGCAGGGGCTCAGGCAGGAGTGGTTGTGAAGATCCGCGCTCAGGCGCAGATAACCCATGGTTCCGACCTCAGGCCTCGAGGGCCTTCCAGAGCCTTCCGGAAACTTCGAACTGGCTCAAGGGCGTGGAAAAAAGCGCTATGCCCTCCTCCTTCGCGGCTTCGACCATATCGTCGGGAATGGGCCTGTCGTTGCAGAGGACGATGGCGGGGGCGCCGACCAAGCCCGCGACCGCCACGGTGTTTTTGTGCGCCTGTATGGTTATAAGGATATCCCCTGCTTTCGCGTGGGCCATGACGTCCGAGAGAAGGTCGGAGGTATAGCCCCCCGCGATCGGGCCATCCTCGTATTCGGCTTGTACAAGCTTGGCCTCCGCCAGAGCCTGGAGTTCGCTGGTCATCATATTCGCCTCCTTACGATAGAGTTCGCTCATTCTTTAGCCCAGGCGATGAGGGCTCGCACGATGGTGCCCTTGCCGGGGGGAGATTCGATGGAAAAATCGTCGGCCACTCGCTTTACGTTGGGCAAGCCCATGCCGGCGCCGAAGCCGAGGGAACGGACCCACTCGTTGGCGGTGGAATAGCCCTCCCGCATGGCCAGATCCAGGTCGGGAATGCCCGGACCTTCGTCCTGGGCCAGGATTTCGATAGTGTCTTCGAAAACCCTCATCCTCATGATGCCGCCGGAGGAGTGAATCACCTGGTTCAGTTCCAGTTCGTAGGAAGCCACCGCCACTCTGCGGGCTATGGCGGGAGGGCAGTCCTTTTCGGTGAGCGCTTTCTTGAAACGCGCGCTTATGCTGCCCGCCTTGGCGAAATCCAGGGGGGCGGAGCCGAAGCTCAATTCCATGGAAGGCAGGGGCCCTTCGCTGGGAGGTTGACGGCCGGCTATGCGCTGTTCCATACGGCTGATTTCCTCGTTCAAGGCGATGAGGAGGCGCCGCAGCACGTCCGAGGCGGTGATGATGCCGCTAAGTTTCCCACTGACGGCCAGGACGGGAAACCGCCCGTATTTATAGCGGTCGAAATAGGTTACGGCGAAGGAAAGTGGCATGTCCTCGTCCAGGGTGACCACGGAGTTGGTCATGACCTCGGCGGCGGGGCGCTCCATGGTGCCGGAGTCTAAGGCTTGGATAATATCGCCTATGGAAACGATGCCCAAAAGGCGTTCGCCCTCGAGGATGGGCACGGCGGTGATCGCGTGTTCCCGCATGAGATCCTGGACATGGCGCAGCCGGGAGGTAGTGGAGGCGGTAATCACCGAAGAAGTCATGGCGTCCTTTACCTTGAGGCTGTACAGAAGTTCCATTACCACGCCGGGGCTGGATTGGGTGTCGATAGGTACTGTGGTCATCCAGTTTATTATGCACGAGCCTTCAGAACGGGGAAAGTGGCCGCGGCGATCTTAGGTGCTTTTATTATCGATACCCCCTGATGCCTCATAAATAAAACGAGACGAAGGGAAAGGATTACCTCATATTAAAAACGAGACGAAAGGCTACGAGATAAAAGCCCTGGATGGATATGAAAACTCCTAGGTCTGACGGCCCTACAAG
>Ga0302252_1000310_pt1 | contig 47743 bp, 45 predicted proteins | sample AAG_RA_Leu_MG_FD_193511 | JGI IMG/M metagenome (GOLD analysis project Ga0302252, IMG submission 193511) | Enriched activated sludge microbial communities from anaerobic digester in WTTP, New Holstein, Wisconsin, United States - AAG_RA_Leu | ecosystem: Engineered > Bioreactor > Anaerobic >... | reverse complement strand
CAGACCTTGCCTGTTTTTCTTGTATTTACACGCCCAAGGGATACAGTTCAATCTAAAGCAATACATACTGAGTCGGTTTATATAGCCCGGCTTTTTTTATTTGGATGAATCTTTCAAAACGTCAAGCGGCTCGAAGTGCCGCCCAATTTATCATGCGGAGCCAGAAGCAGGGCCGAAAGCAAAAGAACAGCAAAGACCTGCTATTAAAATAAAAGCAAAAATATGTTTAAATATTGAAAAAAAGTAGTATAATATATTTAGATAATTACCTAAATATCTAAACGACCTAAAGAATAACATAAAACGGAGGTGGATAGCTTGAATGAGCTGTTTAAGGCGCTTTCGGACCCTACGAGGCGCAAGATACTTGAGCTTTTGAAGGAGAAGGACATGAGCGCGGGAGAGATAGCCGATTACTTCAACATAAGCAAACCATCTATAAGCCACCATCTGAATATACTAAAGAATGCGAACCTAGTGCTTTGGGAGAAGGACGGCCAGAATATAATATACTCCATAAACACAACGGCAATGCAGGAAATAGTGAAGTGGATATTTGATTTTGCTGAAGGGAGCGACCAGGACGATGAAAACAAATAAATTCATATTAGAGCTTATAATTATATCTATAATCGGAACTATTTTTGTATACGGCTATCTGCCTGATACCATACCTCTTCACTGGAACATACAGGGCGAGATCGACAGGGTAGGAGGAAAGAGCAACGTATTCATAACCGGTCTGCTGCCTCTTGTGCTTTACATGCTTATGATGCTGTTTCCAAAGATAGATCCAAAGAAGAAGTCGTATGAAAAGCATAAGAAAGCATACAGCATAACTGTTGGGCTAATATTAGTATTTCTAATTGTAATACACTGGGTGACTATTCTTGTGAGCCTGGGGCTCAAGCTGGACGTATCAACTGTGGTTTCTATAGGAATTGGTGTGATGTTCATTGTGATAGGGAATTTCATGAGCCAGATAAGGCAGAATTACTTTTTTGGAATTAGAACTCCATGGACTCTTGCCAATGAAAATGTTTGGAAGAAGACCCACAGGGTTGGAGGATACGGCTTCATAGCCATTGGAGCGGCATTTATATTGAGTGCATTTTTAAAAAGCTCAATGCTTAAGTTTATTATAATAGTTGGAGGTACTATAGGATTCACTATATATATTTTTGTGTATTCTTATTTCGTATTTAAGAAGGAAACTGAGGGCAAAGAATAGAAATTGAGGGCAGAGGGCTGAAAGCATAGGCAATCTGCCTATTTTTTTTGAGCTTAGAGAGGGTATTTTGCATATTCTGAGAATGGCTGTGATATACTATCTGTATAGCACGCTGTTAATATAAATGGCATGGTTGCAATATGTTAAAGGTTTTATTATTTAATAAAAAGGAGCATGGCATGGAGGAGCTTTTTTTAAATAGAAGGCTGCATGAAATAGCGGGAAGGGGTATGGTATCGTTCCATGTGCCAGCCCATAACGGGGGAAGGCTTTTTAAAAGGCTTGGAATAAGCGATTATGATGCCGGGATTTTAGGACTTGATACGACAGAGCTTCCCGATACCGATAATCTCCATAATCCCCAGGATGTAATAATGGAGGGTCAGCAGGCAGCTAGCAGGATTTTCGGAAGTGATGAGTCCTTTTTTCTTGTAAATGGAACTACAGGAGGCATTCATGCCGCGATAATGAGCTGCGCCTCACCAGGGGATAAGCTTATCATGGACAGGAACAGCCATATGAGCTCGTACAACGCCTGCATGATTGGAAGAATCGATGCGGTTTATATCAAACCGCATATAGATGCTCAAAGGGGCATACCGCTGCCGGCCTCTGAGGAGGCTATAGAAGCGGCAATAAACGCAAACAAAGATGCCAAGGCCGTGTTTTTAACAAGCCCGACCTACTACGGAGACTGCATTGATATAGAGCGTATAAGCAAGGCGGCGCATAGGCATGGCATGGCGCTTATTGTGGATGCGGCCCACGGCTCGCACCTTGGCCTTAGCGATCGCTTGCCATCGCCTGCGATAAAATCGGGCGCGGACATCGTCATATGCAGTCTGCACAAGACTTTGGGTTCTTTCACGCAGTCATCCATCCTGCACGTTAAGGGGGAGATGGCGGACCGAGAAAGACTTCGAAGCCTATTGCGGATGCTGCAATCGTCGAGCCCATCATATCTGCTCATGAGCTCGCTTGAGATGGCTGCATTCGTATATGAAAAGCACGGGGAAAGGCTTATGGAAGAGCTGCAAGGACACATAGATGACACAGCCAAGGAATTTGAGTGCTTTGAAAATATAAGACTGTATGAAGGAACTACGGGCATATTTGACAGGACAAAGCTGTTTGTGCTTACAACGGCTACTGGGGCCAGCGGGTATGAAATCGAGGAGCTGTTTAGGGAGTGCTATAGCATACAGCCAGAGTTTTCAACGCCTTACGGTGTACTTTTTGTAAGCAGCATAGGCAATGACAGGAGTGATTTCGATGCGCTAAGGTCTGCGCTTTGCGAAATAGATAGGCTTAAGCGACATGGTAGCCATAAGGAGATTCCAAAGTATCCCGCTGCCATGCCCAAAGCCTTGGCGAGCATATCCAGCGCTTTTCACATGAAAAAGAGGGTTGTTCCCCTGGAAGAGTCCAAGGGCTGCATAAGCGGGGACTACATAATCCCATATCCGCCAGGGATACCTTTGGTTGCTCCAGGTGAGCTCATTGAAGATGACGTACTTGAATATGTAACAGAGGCGTTGGGCATGGGAATGCAGGTAAATGGTGTGGGAATGGATGAAAGTAAGAGCATCATGGTGATAGACATGCCAGAGAGGCATTTATAGGGAGTGATTCATAATGAGCAAGATAACAATAGTAGGTCTCGGACCGGGAGACATTGACCTGATAAGCAAAGGGGCGCTTGATGCCTTGAAGAATTCAAAGCATGCGGTGCTAAGGACAAAGGAGCATCCGATAGTTGAAAGGCTGATAGGAGAAGGAGTGGAATTTGATTCTCTAGACAGGTACTATGAAACCGAATGCAGCTTTGAGGCGGTCTATAGCAGTATTGCAGAACATATAGTGTCCATGGCGCAAGGTGGTGTTGTATATGCTGTTCCTGGGCATCCCAGGGTGGCGGAGAATACCGTTTCACTGATAGAAAAGCTGGCTTGCGAAAAAGGCATAGAGCTTGAAATAATACCGTCGATGAGCTTTGTAGACGCAATGTTCAATTCTCTTGGCTTCGACCCTTCCGATGGTTTTGTGCTGCTTGACGCGCTCAGCTTCAAAAGCAGAGAACTCAGCAGTGACAAGGCGGTAATCATAACGCAGGTTTATAGCAAGCTAGTTGCTTCGGATACAAAATTAAAATTAATGGAGCATTATGACGATGACCAGGGCATATACGTAGTTGGGCATGCAGGAATAAAGGGCAGCGAAAGCATAGTTAGCATGCCGCTTTATGAGCTTGATCACTACAGGGGTTTCGACCACCTGACAAGCGTATACGTGCCAAGAGGTGCAAGCAGGAAATTCAAGGGCGTATCCGACCTGGAAGACATAATGGAGAAGCTAAGGTCAAAGGACGGCTGTCCTTGGGATATCAAACAGACCCACAAGAGCATCAAAAAATGTCTGATTGAGGAAGCTTACGAGCTTGCAGACGCCATTGAAAACGATGACGTGGAAGGTATGATAGAGGAGCTTGGTGACGTGCTCCTGCAAGTTGTATTCCATTCCCAAATTGGCAAGGAAGAGGGCATGTTCAACCTCGATGAGGTGGCGGACAGCATATGCAAGAAACTTATATACAGGCATCCTCACGTATTCGGGGAAGACAAGTACGAAGAATCGACTTTCATGAAGAAGTGGGAGGACATGAAAAAGGCTGAAAAGGGCGAAGAAACTGTGGCAGAAGGGTTAGAGAGAATCCCGAGGCATCTTCCGGCTCTCATAAGGGCTCACAAGGTCCAGACCAAGGCCGCATATGTTGGTTTTGACTGGGAAGAGATCGAGGATGTGTATAAAAAAGTTCGGGAAGAATACAAAGAAGTTGTTGACGCGCATGCAGCCGGCGATATACAATACATACAGGAAGAGTTAGGCGATTTGCTGTTTTCAATAGTCAACCTAGCCCGGTTCTTGAAAGTTGATCCGGAAGAGTCGCTCAACGGTACAACCGAAAAATTTATAAGAAGATTCAAATTTATAGAGATAGAGGCCGCAAAAATGGGTAAGAATATTCAGGAAATGACATTGGAAGAGATGGACATACTCTGGGAAGCGGCTAAGAAAGTGCTGGGTTAAACTTGGTTTGTCCAAGACACTCCAAAAGTGTTACTAAATAAATTCTTAATATATTTTATGAGGAGGTAGTTATTGTGAACAAAGCTGAATTAGTGGCTAAAATGGCTGAAAAGAGTAACCTAACTAAAAAGGATGCAGAGGCAGCTCTAAACGCGTTCATGAAGACAGTTGAAGAAGCTCTTATAAGCAATGACAAAGTTCAACTAGTTGGTTTTGGAACTTTCGAGGTTAGAGAAAGAGCAGCTAGAACAGGAAGAAACCCAAGAAATCCTGAGCAAGAAATAGAAATACCAGCATCTAAAGCTCCAGTGTTCAAGGCTGGAAAAGGACTTAAGGAAATAGTTAACAAATAATATAATTATACATAAAAGATAAAAGTACGGATGCTATCCGTGCTTTTTATTTTTTTGCGGGTACGGATTTAGATGCACGGATTCATGAAAGTGTAAATAGCTTTTTCTTGTGGTATAATAAAAACTATAATGTATAATGATTTTATTTAATAATGTGGTTTTGGAGGAATGGCAGATGAGGCTGGACAAATTTTTGAAGGTATCAAGACTTATAAAGCGAAGGACAATAGCTAAAGAGGCCTGCAACAGCGGGATAATAAGCATAAATGGAAAAACAGCAAAGGCTTCAACAGAGGTTTCGATTGGAGATATAATCGAGATAAGATTCGGTGAAAAGCTCACAAAGGTGAAGGTCACTGAAATAAGGGAGCATGTTCTCAAAAAGGAAGCCTGTGAAATGTATGAAGTCATGCAGCAGGACATGGAGCTGTAAACCCATGTATGAAGGAAAGGGCGAGCAGAGCCCCAGAAAGAAGATGAATTATGAGAGGCTTGCTGTCAATGTAGTTGTAATATTAATATTTGCATATGTCTGCGTGACGCTTGTGAAGCAGGAAATCACAATAAGGAAGTACAAGTCTCAGATAGCAAGCATAGAGCGCAACATAAAAAATGAAGAAGCTGAAATCAAGGGGCTTCGCAAAAGGATGGAGAGCGTAGGAAGCCTTGAAAACATAGAGCGGATAGCTCGCGAACGACTCAAGATGGTAAAGCCCGGAGAGATAATGTATATAGACTCGCAAGGCGCAAAATAGCAGCATAGGTTTGGAGGGAAGGCATATGAAAGTTGCTGCAATAGATGTGGGAACCAATTCAATGAGACTGCTCATAGCTGACTATGAAGACGGCGATTTCAAAAGCAGGGAAAAGCACATAAATGTAACAAGGCTGGGGCTTGACGTGGACAGGGATGGCATAATAGGCGAAGGAGCCATACAGAGGAATCTGGATTCTCTTGACGAATTTGGCAGCCTGGCAAGGCGCGAGGGCTGCGAAGAGATATGGGCCATTGGAACGTCGGCTCTTCGTGACAGCAAAAATTCGGACGAATTTGTAAAAAGGGCGGCAGAAAAATCAGGCATAGCAGTAGAGATAATAAGCGGCGCTGCGGAAGCGGATATGGGCTTTATAGGAGTGCTGCAGGGGCTAGACCGCAAGGATGAGAACATATTGGTTGTTGACATAGGCGGCGGCTCAACAGAGTTCATAGTGGGCAACAAGTACGGTATAAAGTTCATAAAGAGCGAGAACATAGGCGCTCTCAGGATGACTGAAAAGTTTCTAAGGCAGGATCCGGTGGATACGCTTGAATACGGGCTCATGGAGAGCTATATATCGGAAGAGCTTGACGACACCATAGACAAGGTGTGCAAGCTCAACATCAAAAAGGTTGTGGGCATAGGCGGAACAATAACGTCTGTAGCTGCAATGCTCCAGGAAATGGAGCCTTACGACATGGAGAAGATACACGGCAGCGTGATTAGGTACAGTGAAATCAGCCAGCTTCTTGGCAGCCTCAAGAACATGAGGCTGAGTGAGAAGCGTATGATAAAAGGGTTACAGCCACAAAGGGCCGACATAATAACTGCGGGAGTCGGCATACTCGAGATAATACTAAGAATGATATGCTTTGACAGGATGGCCGTAAGCGAATATGACAACCTGGAAGGTCTCATAGCAAAAAAGATGAACATATAAGGAAAGCCCTGCAAATGCAGGGCTTTTACTCGTCTCCGAGTTCGTCGGGATTGACATATATGTCCACTCCGTCTTCACCTTCAAAAATATCCTCATCAGTCCAGTCTTCATCAGAGCCAAGGAGTTCTGAATCTTCAAATTCTATTTCGGTCTCCTCTATTTGTATCTCCCATGTGTTGTCCTTCATGAATATGACGAAAAAAATATCATGAGTAGGCTCGGTTTCTATTTTTGAAAAATCAAGAACTCTGCCGTCTTCGAGCACTTCGATAGGGTATTTTTTCCATATCGCTTCGGTGTCATCGATTGTTTCGGTCGATTTGCTGTTCATGGCGGCAACTATCCACTCCCTGAGTATTGCAAGCTCGTCTTCGTCATCAACGTATTCTCCGTTGTAGAAGACACCTTCAAAGTTGTTGCTGCCGAGCACCTCTCCGTTAAGAAACAGGAAGCTGCCCCAGAATGTTTTAGAAAGAACTTTTTGTATGAAGTCATCTTGATTCATAACATCACCTCGCTTACTCTTATGTTGATATGATACTGATACCCTTGTACAAGCAAATAGTATCAATAAATATTGGAGAGAACGAAGGTTGTGTAAGAAGATTACAGAAAAGTTTTTAGAAGTCATGCGTTTATGGTATAAATACAACAGTATGTCAAATAAATCATACAACAAAGTATAATCACGGAGGAAAACATGAAATCGCTCATAATAAACAATCCCTCTTCTGGAAGAACATTCCTTCAAAAGAATCTTGAGAGTATTGTCGGCAGGCTTGTGCTCGACGGGACGCTCAGCAGTGTTAAAAAATTTGACACAAGCGTGAATTTCGACTATGAAAAAGCTGTAGGAGATGGAATGAAGTCCGGCATTGACGTCATAATAGCCCTTGGCGGGGATGGAACCATAAATCACGTTGTCAACGCTATGATGAAGGCTGGCGCCAATGTGCCGCTTGTCATAATACCGGCGGGAACGGTCAACGACTTTGCGGGATTTTTCAATATGCCATCTGAAATAGACGAAATATGCCGCATGATAAGGGGCATGAAGACAAGAGCAGTAGACGTATGCACATTGAACGACAAATATTTCGTTAATGTGGCTGCTTGCGGGCTTTTCACGGACATAGCTCTGACTACAAAGATTGAAGCAAAGACAATACTGGGAAGATTTGCATATTATGCCGAAGGGCTAAAGGAAATTCCCAAGCAGATATTCCAGTCGTTTCCCCTAAAATTCATTGTTAACGGAGAGAGCTTTGAAAGCGAAATTTCTCTGTTTGCTGTATCGAATACTACATTTGCAGGCGGTTTCAAAAAATTCGCCCCAGATGCAACAATTGATGACGGGCTTTTTGATGTGGTCGTAATAGAAAAGACAGACATACTTGACTTTGCAAACCTGTTCCTGGGAATATTGAGGGGAGAGCACGTGATGAGCAGTGCGGTCAAATATTTCAAAACCAACAGCCTCCGCGTCGAGACGCTAAAAACAGACTTGCGCATAGATGTTGACGGGGAGGATGGGGGAGGATTTCCCGCTGAATTCGGAATACGTCCAAAGTCTCTGAAAATATGTGTGCCGTAGTTTGCAGACATCAAAAATACAGGTGAAGGCCAGCATAAATTCTATTTATGCTGGCCTTCACCTGTATTTTTGTCTGAAAGTTTTCAATTAAAATTAGTTATAGATAGTTTTAATGAAAGCTCGCGCGGCGATAAGCAAATTCAATTTCAAGTGTAGCCAAATTTTAGATATAATTAAAAATAGAACACGAAAAATAGTTTAATGCCTGATTTTGTTTTTCAAAACGGACAGAGGTGAATAGGCCATGATCATAGATACGCACATGCATGAAAAGACATATTCGCTAGACAGCAAGCTCTCGCTAGAGGACATAGTAAAGAGGGCGCGAAAGATTGGCCTTGACGGCGTTTGCATAACAGACCATGAGAGCAATGAGATAATGGAAAAGGCACACGAGTATTCAAAAGAGACCGGATTCCTCATAATAGTGGGTGCTGAGATACTCACCCATGAAGGAGACATAACAGTATTCGGGCTTGATCGCCTTCCGACCGAAAAGCTCCATGCCCAGCAGCTGATAGACATGACGCTGAAGGCGGGGGGAGTGGCTATGAGCGCTCATCCGTTCAGAAACAACAATAGAGGAATGGGCAATTCGATACGAAGAGTGAAGGGACTTTCAGGAATAGAAGCTTTCAACGGAAGCACAAGGCATAGCGACAACCTGGACGCATACGGCCTTGCGGCAGAGCTTAATATTCCGTCTCTTGGAGCAAGTGATGCACATACAGTAGATGCAATAGGCAGGTATGCCACCATTTTTGATGGAAGAATAAGAGATACGAGGGATTTCATAGATGCGGTAAAGTCAGGCTGCACGCATCCAGCTGCACTTGTTGAAGGAAGGTTTGAAACAATAGAGTCGTACCATAGCATAATAAATAATAAAGCGGCAGTATAGACTGTAGTTATTAAAAGACAGGAGCCCCGGATAATTATCCGGAGCTTTTTTTATGAGCTAAAATGCAAAATAAAACAAGTGTAAGTAGAATTAGAGGATATCAGATGTATCTGGTAGTTTAGAATATTTGAGTTTTTTGCCAAAAAATGTAGCAAAGCAAGGTGTAGAGGGTAATAAGAGAATGATACGCAAAAAGCTTTTCTAAAAACAGGGGCGATATTATGAACACACTTATAAAAGGCAATGGGATAAGGAAGGACTACCAGATGGGAGAAGTCGTAGTGACTGCTCTGCGCGGGGTCGATTTTGAAATATACGAGGGAGAGTTCGTAGTCGTACTTGGGCCCAGCGGTTCCGGGAAGAGCACACTGCTTAACATAATCGGCGGAATGGACACCCCAACAGGCGGTGAGCTCTACTACAAGGACGAGCTCATATCTGAATATGACGAGGGTGCGCTCACCCGATACCGAAGAAACAGCGTGGGTTTCGTGTTCCAGTTCTATAACCTGATGCCGAATCTCACGGCGGGCGAGAACATAAGCCTTTCTGTCGAGATAGCAAAGGACCCTCTTGAGATAGACTACGTGCTTGAAAAAATAGGCCTGAGCGAGAGGAAGAACCACTTCCCGGCCCAGCTCTCAGGCGGCGAGCAGCAGAGGGTGGCCATAGGCCGGGCGATTGCAAAAAACCCGGAGCTTCTACTTTGCGACGAGCCCACAGGAGCGCTTGACGTTTCAACAGGAGTAGAGGTGCTCAAGTTTCTCAAGCTATTCAATGAGGAACTCGGCAAGACGGTAGTCATAATAACGCACAACTCGGATATCGGCAAGATGGCAGATAGGGTTTTCTATATAAGGGACGGAAGCATAGAAAGAATCGCGGTGAACGAGAAGCCTATGAGACCGGAGGAGGTGTCCTGGTGATACTTCGCAAAAAGCTGATAAGAGACATAATGGGACACAAGCTGGTTTATATTTCATGTGCGATTGTAATGATGATGGGTCTTAGCGTATACACTTCAATGTTCATGGTAATGGTCGACCTCAAAGGCGCTCTTGACGACTTTTACGAAAGCTCCAGCTTTGGAGACGGCTTCGCCCAGGTCACAGGGATTCCCGTAAACGCGGTGGATTCACTTGCTAATATTGAGGGAATAGAGCGAATACAGGGGAAGCTTGTAAAAGACGTCCGGGTATATGACAGCGAATCAAAACAGGCAAAATACATCAGGATGGTCTCAATAGATTCAGACAATCCCAATATGCTTAACAAGCCGGTGGCAATGGAGGGCGAGCAGATAAGCTCTTCGAGAGACGGAGTATGGACAGATATAAAGTATTACAATGCAAATAATATAAAGTCGGGAGACATAATAGAGGTAATAGCCGAAGGCAAAAAGACAAGGCTCAAGGTGCTCGGAGGGGCAGTGAGCCCGGATTATGTATATGCAATAAGGAGCATAGAGCAGATATACCCAGATCCGCTCCTGTTTGGGGTAGCCTACATAGACTACTCCAACATGGAGGGGCTTTTCAGAGAAAAGGGTATCTACAACGAGCTCTCCTTTACTGTCAAGGAAGGGTACACATATGACGATGTGGAGAGCATTTTGAAGCAAAGGCTCAAGCATTACGGGCTCAAGGGTATATACGAGAGGAAGGACCAGGTCAGCCATTCCATACTCAACAACGAGATAGTGCAGCTGGAGAATACCGCCAAGACCTTCCCGTTTATATTTATTTCAGTGGCAAGCTTTGTGCTCTACATGATGCTCAGAAGGATTGTCGAGCAGCAAAAGGGTCAGATAGGGATTCTAAAGGCCTTCGGATACAATCAGAAGGAAATATTCATGCACTACATGGGCTACAGCTTGGTCGTAGGCGTGCTCAGCGGCATATTTGGAGGGATTCTGGGATTTTGGCTTGAAAACTATTTCGTTGAAATGTACAGGGAATTTTTCACATTCCCGAATCTGCGCGCCACATACCCCATAGAATATTTTTTTCAGGCAAATCTGATTGCCCTGATATTCAGTCTCTTTGCAGGCTACAGCGGCACAAAGCGGATACTCGTGCTAACGCCTGCCCAGGCGCTAAGGACAGAGGTCGAAATCAAGACGCACACTATATTTTTGGAAAGGCTCAAGATTGTCTGGGGGAATTTGAACTCTCTTTCTAAAATGGCGGTTAGGAACTTGTTCAGGAACAGAGCCAGAAGCCTTTTCACTATGCTGGGCATGATTTTTGTTTTCAGCATAGTAGCCACAATGTCTTCATTCATGACTACAGTAGAGATAATGATGGACGAGCAGTTCACCGATATTCAAAAATACGATGCCAAGATGAGCTTTTACTATCCCCTCGACGCAGGCAAGCTCCACTCGGAGATAATAAATAATGAAAACGTGGTCGAGGCGGAGCCTTTGCTTGAAGCACCGGTCAGGCTCAAGAATGCCTGGCTTGAAAAGGATGCTCTTTGCATAGGCATAAAAGAGGGAAGCAGGCTGTACCATATATTGGACAACAAGGGACGCAGAGTCGATATAAAAGGCAACGGGATGATACTCTCTGAAAGGCTGGCAAATTCGCTCAGGCTAAAGGAAGGTGATAAGGTTGAGATTGAAAGCCCATGGGCCACAAGAGATACGGTGAGTACAACTGTATCGGGGGTCGTGCCGCAGTACTTCGGAGTAAGCGCCTATATGGAGCTTGACGCACTGTGCAATATGCTCGGCCATAAAACAATGGCAAGCTCCGTGCTGATGAATATAAAGGATGGCTCGTTTGACAGCCTCAACAACGACTATATAGAGGGAAAGAACGTGTCTTCCTTAGACCGGAAAGAGAGCGTTATTGAGATGTTCAACAGCCTTATGGAAAGCTACAAATACATGCAGTGGATATTCGTAGTGTTCGGAGTCATATCCGGCTTTGCGGTTGTATACACCTCTTCGACAATAATATTCTCAGAAAGGGAGCGGGAGCTCTCTTCGCTGCGGGTGATTGGCATGACAAGACCGGAGGTGTTCAAGATAATAGCTCTCGAGCAGTGGCTTATAGCAATGGCTTCATGGATAATAGGCATACCTGTAACATTCGGCTTGAGATGGGTAATAGCACAGGGCATGAGCACGGACCTTTTCACTATTCCATACTCAATAGACCTGAGGTCGTTTGAGGCTGGCCTGGCAGTCGCCATTGTATCTGTAATAGCCGCTCAGATTTCAGTATACAGAAAGATTTCAAGGCTCGACATGGTGGAGGTTCTAAAGGAAAGGGAATAATCAGCTGGAGGTGGAAATTATGAAGAACAACAACGCAAAAAAATGGATAAAGCGCGGAATAATAGGACTGGCTGCAGCAGCTGTAATATACGCCTCCATAAGCAGCTACCTGGCGCCTCTAAGCCTTGAAGCGTACAAGGTTGAGAAAACGAGCATAGAGGACAGCTTCCAGGACGAGGGCACAGTCGTTTCAAAGGGGGAGCAGGACTACTACTCGCCGCTTGCTGCAAAGGTGAAATCACTAAATGCAAAGGAAGGAATGTCTGTAAAAAAGGGAGACATCATAGCACAGCTTGACATGAGCGACAACGAATACAGCATAAGGCAGCTGGAAGGACAGCTCCAGAGCATCCAGGGACAGGAGCGGGGGGAACTCACGCTCAATCGGGATCTGGAAATCAAGAGGCAGACCATGCAGGTTGAAAATGCGCAAAGGGACTACCAGGATGCACTTGACAAATACAGCAAGGCCTCAGCGCTATACGAGCAGGATGCCGTATCAAAGCAGCAGCTCGATGATGCCAGGCTGTATATGGAAAAGCTAAAGGGCGTGCTGGATGACCAGCAGGTGGCTTTAGAGCTCATCAAGAACAGATACGGCGATCCCAATGCCACAAAGCAGTACTTTGCAGGACTTAAAAAATCAATACAGGCTCAGATAGACCTGCTTAGGAGCAATATGTCAAAGGGCGAAATAAAGGCTGAGTCCGACGGAGTGGTTAGGACTGTGGATGCAAAGGAAGGCCAGTACGTCCAATATGGAGAAAAACTTATGACCACTATAGAGGGCACGCAAATCGAGATAGAGTCTATGGTGCTGACCGAGAACTCCGTTGACCTTAAAGAGGGCATGGGCGTTAGAATCACATTCGAGCACAAGCCCCAAGACTTTGTATTTGACGGAACGGTCTCGAGGATAGACCCCTCGGCAGAAGAGACCGTCTCGGCCATAGGCCTTGTCGAGCAGAGAGTCAAGACTATAGTGCAGCTATCGGGCGATACATCCATTCTAAGGCCCGGCTACAAGGTTGATTTGGACTTCATAATAAGCAAAAGCGAGGGAGCAATAGCCGTTCCCAAAAGAGCCCTGTTCAAGTACCAGGACAAGGATTCCCTGTTTGTTATAAAAAGTGGCAAGGCACAGCTGAGAAACGTTACAATTGGTGCTGAAACAGAAGACATGTCAATGATATCAAGCGGACTTCAAGAAGGAGAAATAATAATACTCGACCGCAAGGCAACAGGCCTTGCGGAAGGCAAGCGAGTCGAACCTTTATTTGAATAGGATGGCAAGACCATCATTTAAGCACACTCCACATATTCTTAATATCAACGGCACTCGCTGCAAAGCTTTCAGCCAGTTTTTTCCGCCTGTTCAGCAACTCATGGTATTCAAGCGAAAGAAGTCGCCCGCCGGGCGATTTCTTTTCTATGAAGCGCTGCAAAAGCTCCTCTACGACGGTAATATCCTGAATGGCTCCGAGCTCATCCTGTAAGGCTTTCATTCCATTTAGCAGATATTCCTCAATGGGTTGCAGCACATCAAGCAATTCCACCATGTACCTGAAGCGCTTGAAGGCTATCCTGACCTTGTGGACGGATTTAATATCATCCGTGTCCACCTGGCCTATAAGTTCTACCACTTTGCTGAAGGCTCTGTCCGTAGTCGAGCGGAGGTCGCCGAGCAGTCCGTTTTCTCCAAAGTGTTCGGCCAACTCAAGCTTTACGGCTTTTAAGACCTTGTGCAGAGGATAGGTATCTGTATCGGAGAGTTTCTTTTGGAGTTTGAAGGACAGCCTCTTCTCTCGCGACTCCAGATATTCCTCGAAAATACCTATGGAAGGAAACTCATTTATCATTTCATGTGCATAAAGCATTGAAATTTGAGTATCCCGGATGGGGCTAAAGAGCTTGTGAATCTCCTTTAGGCGCTTGAGGTGTTTTTGCGATATGGTTTCATCAGTCTGAGAAACCGTGTCCAGAATCTCGACTGCTGACATGATGCGCCTTAGACAAACACGCGTGTCATGCACTGATTTTTCGGATGGATGAGCTTTGCATTTATCAAGCTCTGAATCCAGCTTATGGAGCAATTTATCCAGATAATCGCCTATCAAATCAACTTCGCATTTCATAGAGTGGCCTCCTTGAGCATTAGTCATATTATATATATCTCCATAACAATATGAAAAAAACAAAAAAACTGCCGCCAATAAACAGGCGGCAGTATCAGAGCACTAATAAATTTTGTGCTAAGGAATTTCTATGAAGCTGTGCTTTCTCGACCTGAAGCTGCATATGCTTTTGAAGCCGTATTCCCTAAGCATGCTGTAGGCAAAGTCGAAATCGGCGCATATATGCCCCGCGGTGTGGGCGTCCGAGCCCAGAGTTATTATCTCTCCGCCCAGGCTCTTGTAGCGCTCAAGTATATATGGATGCGGATGCGGACGCTCAAGACCGTATCTAAAGCCTGAGGTGTTCAGCTCAATACCCCTTCCGTTCTTGATGAGAACCTTGAGTATTTCGTCTATTATTTCGTCGAAATACAGCCAGTCTACATCCGTAGAGTCGAAGCCGCCGTATCTTACTATAAGGTCCTTATGGCCGAGCACGTCAAACATTGCAGAATACAGCTTTACGTTTTCGAGCACATTCTCGAAATACCTCATGTAGGCTTCATACTGGGTCTTGCCTATGAAAAAGTCGGGAGAGCAAAAGTCCATCCTGTCTGCAGCATGCACAGAGCCTATTATAAAATCGAAAGGGTACTTCGAGACGAGAGCTTCTATGTCGCTGTAAACATGTGGCTGCATTCCTATTTCAACACCAAGCAGAAGCTCGATGCTGTCCTTGTACCTCTCTTTCATGGCATTGAATTCCTCGGTATACCTATCGTAGTCTATAAGGAATGGAAAGTTGGGATCAGGGTAGTCAAAATCGACATGGTCTGTGAAAGCCAGCTCCCTAAGGCCCAGTTCTATGGCCTTTTTCACCATTGTCTCCATGGTCTCGCTGCAGTCATCTGAAAAATTAGTATGCACGTGGTAGTCGGAAAAATACAAAACAATCAACCCCCTCTATATTTCTTTTTATATAGTAACACCCATAGGCGTTATCTCACATTCTCACATGCCGGCGCATGAATATAAATGAACATGCAGCCTGCGGGTTAGCTTGCCCTGGATCGGTAGCTCATAACTGAGCCGGATACTATGAGAAGCATCCCGATGGCCACATTGAGCGATATGCGCTCGCCCAGGAAAGCCATAGAAAGCAGAGGAGCAAGCGCAGGTTTTATAAAAAACACAGAGGATGCCGTAACGGGGGAGGTCAGCTTTATGGCCTCCAAGAAGAATATGTACCCAAGGCCGGTGATCACAATCCCCATGTATATGATAACTGGAAGATTGGCTGATGTGATGCTCGAAAAAACAGGGGTGCCGTTTGCAAAGAGCACTGCAAAAAGAACTATCTCGCCGGCTGCAAAAGTGAAGAAATTGAATATGAAGCCTCCGTACTTAGAGAGCCTTGATTTGCTCAGCACTGTGTAGAGCGCGAATGTCAGAGCGGATGCCAGAGCAAGCAGTATACCCCTTATGTCATAGCTTACGGCAAAGGGATTGAATATGCAAACTACGCCCGCAAGACTGACAGAAAGTGCCGTTACCATTTTTTTTTCTATTTTCTCACCCAGTATGAAAAACGCAAACGGGAGCGTAAACAGCGGATTTATGCTAAAAACTATAGCAGCCGTTGAAGCCTGAGTATGGACTACTGACAGCTGGTGGAGCACCATTGATATTGGTATGCAAAGCGACCCGAGAACAAAAAAATAAACATAATCGCTCAGTTCAAGCTTTATGCTTTTCCTTCGCAAATCATTGGCCGCAAGAGGAAGCAGCATGACAGCCCCTATCAAAAACCTCATAAACGTAACCTGTATTGGACTCAATGAGCCGGCCACGAGCTTGCCGGCAAGCTCCATTGTGCTGAATATGAAAGCGCACAAGACAATATAGATATAGCCTTTTTTCATGAAACATACCTTCTTTTTTTAAAAATGTTATGCTTGTGAACTTGAGTTGTCACTAGCCACTATAATATGATACTCCAAATTGAGAATAAATTCAGCATCAAGGAGATATAAAATTTTTCCGGTTAATTCGAAATAACAGCGATATTGTTATTGGGCATTGCCCAAAAGTCTGGTAGAATAGTAATTATACATAGATAAAAATAAAAACAATGGGGATTTATTGAGATTATTATCCGTTATACACAAAAAAAGTTTTGGGATGTGATTCGGGTTGAACGAGCAGTATTCGCAATTCATTTTAGAGGAGAACAAATATCTTAAAGGTGCTGTAGAAAAACTCCATATGGAAAACGATACTGTTCTGCTTCTCATAGAGTTCCTGGAGCTGCTGCTTAAGACCAAGGGCATAGAGAAGGTTACAAGGCTTGTAATAAAACACCTTTCCGAACTTCTTGGCGCAAAGAGAACTATGCTCATAAGGAAGGAATCAATGGAAGGGCTTTATGCGCGGTATATCTATGAGGACGGGGAGACCAAAAAGATAAACCTCATGCGCACCGAGCTTGGAAAGGACTATTTTTTCCTATATGTGGAGAAGGTCTACGTAATAAACGAGACTCCTGCCAGCATTGTAATGCCTATAAAGTATATAGGAGAAAACATAGCCGGCATGAGATTCGAGCTTGACAGCCTTGATGAGCTCGAACCCCATAAGATAGAAATACTCAAGCGCTACGGTCCAATATGCGGGCTTGTAATGAAAAACCAGATACTCCTCGAAGAGGTCATGAGCGAAAAGCAGGTAATACTTGAAAAGAACGCCATAATAAACGAGGAGAAAAAGATAATACTCGAGCAGAACAAAAAGAGCAGGAGGGAGCTCAAGCTTGCTCAGAAGATACAAAAGAAAATACTGCCATCGGGCTACATAAATTTCGGCGACTACACCTTCTACAGGAATTACAAGCCGTCATACTATCTGGGCGGCGACTTCTACGATGTCATAGAATGCAATGACGAAAACAGCATAGTGTTCTACATGGCTGACATATCTGGACACGGCGTGGGGGCTTCCCTGCTTACTGTGTTTCTCAAGCAGACCCTAAAAGGGCTTGTGAAGTACTATGAGAAAAAGGGAGAGCGCCTTGTTCCTTCCAAGGTGCTCAAGAAGCTTTAAAAGAGATTCCTCGATATAGAAATGGACGAGGAAATGTATATAGGTATATTCATAGGCGTTATAGACATCGAAAGCCACACGCTCACGATATCGAATGCCGGGCACAATGTGCCGCCTATGCATGTCAAGGGCTTTGAGAGGGCTGTGGGCACATATGAAATTTCAGGGCTCCCGATAAACGGCCTTGGACTTGACCTGTTCGACTTTGACTATGAGGACAGGGAAATCTACCTTGAAAGGGGCGATAGTTTCATACTCCTCACTGACGGAGCCGTCGAGGAGAGGAATGCCCTCGGAGAGGAGATGGGAATTGAAAGGCTCAAGAGCATGTTCGTAAGGAATAAGGACATGAGCCTGGAAGAGCAGTTCAAGATAATGCTGCTTGAGATGTCAAGACACAGCAGGAAGAGCAGATTCGGAGACGACATCGCATTTCTTGCAATCCATAGAGAATACTAGATTACAGGCCCTGCTGGCAACCGGCGGGGCTTTTTTGGTGAAGAAAACATATATTTTTGCTTTTCTACTTTACTTTGATAAAGCAAGAAAGTATAATATAAATCGGGGCAGACAAGCCCGGACTCATAAAACGCAAACAAACAAGGAGGACTACTGGAATGAAAAAGAAATTATCTGTTTTATTGGCACTTATAATTGCAATCACGGGAGTGATTTTCACGGGCTGCGGCAAAACTCAGGAGACGGAAGACAAGTCGCTTGAGACTATCAAGGAAAAGGGTGAAATAATAGTAGGCCTTGACGATAGCTTCCCGCCAATGGGCTTTAGAGACGAGGCAGGAGAGATAGTTGGTTTAGACATAGACCTTGCCAAGGAGGCAGGCAAGAGAATGGGCGTAAGCGTGGTTTTCAAGCCTGTTGACTGGGATGGAATAATACTCAGCCTCAAAAACAAGGAAATAGACGTAATATGGAATGGGCTGACAATAACTGACGAGAGAAAAGAGCAGATAGGTTTTTCAGCTCCTTATCTTAGCAACAGCCAGATAATAATAGTTCAAACAGGCTCGCAGTACAACACTAAGGCTGACTTTGAAGGCAAGATTGTGGGCATACAGCTAGGAAGCACAGCCCAGGCGGCGCTTGACAACAATGCTGACTTCGCAGGAAAGCTGAGCGAAGTTAAGAAGTATTCAAACAACGTAGAGGCTCTGCTGGACCTTAAGGCCGGAAGGATTGACGCAGTTGTAATGGACGCGGTTGTTGGAAGATACTACATATCCTCAAACAAAGCGGGAGACACTTACAGGGTGCTTGAAGAGGATCTTGGAAAGGAATCATACGGAGTCGGAGTAAGACAGGAAGACAAGGCATTCCTTGCGGAGCTTGACAAAGTACTCAGCGAAATGAAGGAAGACGGAACTGCGGCAGAGATATCTAAAAAGTGGTTCGGAGAAGACATAGTAAAATAGTATAGACATCAAGGCAGGCAATGTCATAGGCATAGCCTGTCTTTTAAATTTTCGGTTAGTAAATAGCATGCATTTGTGGTAAGATTTAATGTGGTAAAGCGATAACGCACAATAAGTTTTTTGGAGGATTCATATGGAATACATAATCAATACCACACTTTATATTCTCAAGGGTACTGTAGTGAGCCTTAAAATTTATGCAGTGACGGCCATATTCAGCGTGCCGCTGGCAATATTTTTTGCTCTGGGCAAGGTGTCAAAGCACAAAACTCTTAAAATAGTCCTTGAAGCATACACCTGGATATTCCGGGGAACGCCACTTCTCCTGCAGCTGTTTTTTGCATACTATGGGCTCCCGATACTTGGAATAACTATGACCCCTTTCATGGCGGCAGCCCTTACATTCATAGTGAACTACGCAGCGTATCTGACTGAGATATTCAGGGCGGGCATAGAGTCTATAGACAAGGGCCAGTACGAGGCCGCGCATTCGCTGGGAATGAACTATGTTCAGACTATGAGAAGGGTAGTTATACCGCAGGCGATAAGAAGGGTGCTTCCGCCAACCTGTAACGAAGCCATAACCCTTGTAAAGGACACTGCGCTTGTTGCAGCAATAGGCATGGCAGATCTTCTCAGGTCGGCAAAAGAGGTGCTCACAAGGGATTTTACTATAATCCCGTTCGTAATTGCCGCACTTTTCTATCTTGCAATGAGCTGGGTAATAGTCATTGTGTTCAAGAAGATAGAGCAAAAATATACTGTGTACTAGTCGGGAGGCAAAGTCATGATAGATGCTATTGACATAGTAAAAAAATTTGACGATTTCACAGTGCTTGACGGCGTGAGCTTCAATGTGAAAAAGGGTGAGATAATATCGGTGATAGGTCCTTCCGGTTCTGGAAAAAGCACCCTGCTTAGATGTCTCAACAAGATAGAGGAGATAGACGAAGGCGTAATAAGAATAGACGGTGAGCAGCTGAGCAGGCACAATTGCAGCAAGCTGGGGATGGTTTTCCAGAATTTCAACTTGTTTCCCCACATGAGCGCTATTGAAAATGTAATGGAGGCTCCTGTAATAGTCAAAAAGATGGGCAAAAAAGAGGCTCGCGAGCTGGCCTTAAGGATGCTTTCGGATGTGGGGCTCCAGGAAAAGGCTGACGCATACCCGGGACAGCTTTCCGGCGGACAAAAGCAAAGGGTTGCAATAGCAAGAGCTCTTGCTATGAAGCCTGAGATAATACTCTTTGACGAGCCCACCTCGGCGCTGGATCCTGAGCTTGTGGGCGAGGTGCTCGGCGTAATCAAAAAGCTGGCAGCAGAGCATATGACTATGGTGATAGTTACGCACGAGATGGCTTTTGCCAGAGAGATTTCAGACAGAGTCATTTTCATGGACAAGGGAAAAATTGTAGAAGAGGGCACTCCCAAGGAAATGTTTGAAAATCCGGATCACCCAAGGGTGCAGGCGTTTTTCAAAAGAATGATGCAGGATTAGAACAAGAAAATAGGACAACAAAAGCGACTTGAAAATTACATGCTGATTTTCCAGTCGCTTTTTATTTTGGCAGTATGTCGTCAATCTGAAGTGTGCTTGATTTTTCAAGGTCGATAAAATCAGAGCCTACGAGTATGAGCGGCCTTGATATGTTGTTGAGGTTCATCTTCACTATCTTTGCGTGTTCGCCGGTATTTAAAACCACATTTGAGCCTTCGTAAAAGCTCGATATGTTCTTTACAAAATTCAGAGTGCATTTGACATCCAGCTTCTCGTAAGACTCCCTCTGAAATATTTCAAGCACGCTAAGTGGAGAAGTTCTCCTGTGGTAGACTCTCTTGGAGGTGAGTGCGTCGAATATGTCGGCTATTGCGATGACCTTTGCAAATGGATGTATCTGATAACCGTACAAGCCTAGCGGATAGCCGGAGCCGTCCTCCTTCTCGTGGTGCATAAGCACGCCCAGGCTGACGCTTTCGCTCATATAGTTGATCTTGCGTATCATCCTGTAGCCAATCTCTGAGTGCTTCTTTACAAGATTGAATTCCCAATCGGAAAGCTTGGAGGGCTTGTCTAGTATGCGGCTGTCTATGCGCGTCTTGCCTATGTCGTGAAGCATGGCCGTTCGGGTGAGTATGTTGAGCGTGGCCCAGTCGTACCCCAGCCATTTGCCGAGCATGCAGCTGAGCGCAGCGACGTTTATTGAATGCTTGTATAGGGTGTCCTTGTGTTCGCGGATTTTCATTATGTAGCTTATCAGCTCGCCTGTATTAAGAGAGGTTTCCACTATTAGCTCAGTTATCCTGTTGAGGTGGACCACGTTTATTAGCTTTTCAGAGTCAGCCGCGAATATTTTGTTCTTGAGCTGCTCTGAAGCCAAATCCACGAGCTCTTCAATACGCTTTTCGGCGCTCGATGGCGCTTGATTTGAAGTGCTTTGTTTGCCAAGGCTCAGGCGTAATTCCATGTCATCGGACTTGTATATGAATACTGAATCTGTGTCTGAACTGATTTGAAGCTTTTGGATTATGGCTTCAGACATTACTGTACCCGGAGCAAGTATGCGAACGCCGCGATGGTCGACTATCTCCTGCGCCAGAATCATTCCCTTGCGAAGGTCGTCCGTGCTTATTATCAATTTGTTGTCGCTTTGAATTATTGACAAAAGACGTCCCTCCTGAGTAAACACATATTTGTATGTAACTATGATACTATGGACGGCCAGAAAATAAAAGTACATAGAGCCAACATTTATTCTGCAAATTTATAGATTTGAAAACATAATGGGCGCATTATAGGGTATTAAATACTATAGTGATTTCCGCATAAGAGTCATTTTGACAAAAAAATTAAATCGGGGAGGTTGGAAAAATGAAGAAGCTGATATATCTGGGAATTCTTATATTTGCCATGGCAGTCGCGCTTGCGGGCTGCTCTAAGGAAACAGACACCGGAGAGCAGGCACAGCAAGATCAGAGCCAGGAAAGCCAGAAAAGCGAAAAAACACTCGACCAGCTCAAGGAGGAAATGAAGCAGCTAGTATCAAAGCGAAGCACAGGAGAAGGAATATACTATGAATATACTGTCACTGTGGAGGGCGGAAGCGGCATGCCGGAGTCGACAATGGCCATGAAAACATGGCAGCAGGGCGAGAGTATACGGACTGAGACACTCGACCAGAGCGGACAGGTGATGTCAGTACTCATAAAGGAAGCCGGAGAGGACTACATACTGATGTACAATCCGGCTGAGAACATAGCCATAAGACAGAACATAGCCTCGTCTGAAAGCATCCAGGATGATTATGACATCAACACCTCAAGCGATGATGTCAACTGGGAGGGCGTCGTGGAAATAAAGGATGACGATGTGGATGGCAGAAATGCCAAGCTGGTTGTACTCAAGGATGAAAGCACAGGTCAAAATATAATAAGCAGGATGTGGATAGACGAAAAAACGGGGCTTGTCGTAAAAAGTGAAGTCGAGGCCGACGGGAAGGTCGTGTCCACAATGAAAATAAAGAACATAAAAGAAGGCAACTTCGGCGAGGACACATTCAAGCTTCCGGATGACGTGAAGGTGATGAAAATAGAAGATATGATGCCGGCTCAGCCTTAACAGGCAATAAACATGCAATATGCTATTTTCTCAATATTGACAGCATGCCTATAAAACATTAAAATAAAATTGTAATTGTTACAAAAGTGTAAATTGATGCTATCAATAAAAAAGGAAGATGGATATTATGAAGAGCAAAATGAGCATAGACACCCTGGGCGAATATCTAAAGGACAACGGGGTCAAGCCCTCATATCAAAGACTAAAGATATTTGAATACCTAGTGCAAAACAAGAACCATCCTACGGTCGACACAATTCACAGGTCGCTTTTACCGCATATACCGACACTCTCGAAGACAACAGTGTACAATACGCTCAGCCTTTTTATTGAAAAAGGCATAACTCAGCTTATAACAATAGAGGAGAACGAGGGCAGATATGATGCCGCCGTAGCAAGCCACGGGCACTTCAAGTGCCTGGAGTGCTCAAACGTATATGATTTCGAATTTGAAATCAAGGATAGCGGAGTAAGCGGAATAGAGGGCTTCAAGGTGGATGAGAAGCATCTTTATTTCAAAGGCGTCTGCAAAGACTGCCTGAGCAGAAAATAAAATTACGGAGGTGTTCTTATGAAAGCTGTCAGCATAAAGGAAGGCATATACTGGGTGGGAGGCATCGACTGGAACCTTAGAAGTTTCCACGGTTATTCAACTCAGAGGGGTTCGACCTACAATGCATACCTGATAGTGGACGAAAAGATAACACTTATAGATACTGTCAAGGGCTACCTTGCAGATGAAATGATAAGCAGGATATCGAGTGTGATTGACCCATCAAGCATAGACTATATTGTCTCAAACCACGTTGAAATGGATCATTCGGGCGCCCTTCCGAAAATGATGGAAATCGCAAAAAATGCAACAATAATAACATGCGCCAGCGGTGAAAAAGGCCTCAGGGCTCACTACAAGAAGGATTGGAATTTCAAGGTCGTGAAATCGGGTGACAAGCTTGAGCTTGGTAAGAGGAGCCTTGAATTCCTGCTCACGCCTATGGTGCACTGGCCTGACAACATGGTGTGCTACATGCCTCAGGAGAAGATACTGTTTTCGAACGACTCCTTTGGGCAGCATCTTGCATCCTCGGAAAGATTCGATGATGAATATCCAATAGACATAGTCATTGAAGAGGCCAGAAAGTATTATGCAAACATAGTGCTTCCGTACGGAATGCAGGTTCAAAAGGAGCTTGAAGCAGCAAAGGGACTTGACATTGGAATGATAGCGACAAGCCACGGAATAATCTGGCGTAAGCATATTCCTGAGATATTGAGCCTCTATGCAGACTGGGCTTCCAACAGAACCTCGAAAAAAGCTGTTATTGTATACGACTCCATGTGGAAGTCAACAGAGGCCATGGCATCACGCATAAAGTCGGCTTTCGAGGCGAAGGGATATGTTATAAGATTTCTGCATCTTGAGCACAACCACATATCGGACGTCATGACGGAGATAATGGATGCGGAGTATATATGCGTGGGCTCGCCAACGCTAAACAACAACATGCTTCCTACGGTAGCGGCATTCCTGGCGTATATGAAAGGACTTGCGCCGAAAGGAAGAAAAGCTATAGCCTTCGGTTCTTTCGGCTGGGGAGGACAAAGCATAGGGCTTGTCAAATCAGAGCTTGAGCTTGCAGGCTGCGAGGTAGTGGCAGAAATAAAGCAGCAATTTGTGCCTTCAACTGATGAGCTTGACAATATAGAAAAGACGGTGCAGGAGATCATATAAAAAATATAGCAGCAGATATATAGCAGATATATAAAGGTAAAGGGATGATAGCCGTGAGCAGTATAGTTATTCTAGACAGTGCAGCTTATGTGAGACACCGGATAAAGGAGATTGTCCGAAAATATGGCATAAGGCTGCATGAGGTTGGGAATTCAAGCGAGCTTTTCACGATGCTTCAAAAGAAAAAGGATGAAATTTCGCTTATAATAACAGAACTTGAGCTGGACAAGGAAAGCGGGTTGGAAGTAATAAGAAGAGCCAAGTCGAGAGGCTATGAGATTCCGGTGATAGTCCTGACGGCGCAAAACAAGAAGGACACCTTTGTCAAATCAATAGAGGCCGGCGCATCAGACTACATACTCAAGCCGTTTGAAGATGAATTTCTTTTAAGCAGGATAATTTCGAACATGAAAGCGGATGAGCAAAACGGGAGCGCTTCCCTGGGAGCCAGAAGGGTCTATATGGATTTCAACAAGTACATTTCGGGCGAGCTTCGGAAGGCTGAGAAGGGTAATTACAGCATTTCACTAATCATGAGCGTTATAAACAAGGACAGTGCAGATTCGGGCTATGGAATGAAAGCTGAGGACAAGCTCTTCAGCGAGCTCTACAGCAGGATAAACAGCCTGTTTTGGGACACGGACATATTCATGAGCTTTGGAAACCAAAGCTACATAGGAGTGCTTCCCTTTTGCACCCAGGAGAACACCAGCGTTGTGGATGAAAAGATAAAGAGTCTTTTTGATGAAATAAAAATAACGGATGAACGATTCAGGAATTATTCTGTGGAAAACACTTTTGTCACATTCCCAACGGAGATATCATCCAGGGAGAGCCTGTTTCCGATGCTTACAGACAAGCTAAGGGCCGGCGAAGAAGCATAATCGGGAGGTGACTCAACGTGGACAAGGCGAAGTACAAAGTCGCCACCGAGATCAAAAGATGCGAGCTGAATATGGCGATAAATGAAAATAAGCCGATAGATGTAATAGATTCCATAGCAGAAGAAATACTGAGGCTTGCGGATGGGAAATATGAGCTATCGGAGATACTCGACAGCGTTGCATATAAAAAATATTTGGAGTACATGGAGAAGTAAGCTCGTATCAGATAATGCCAGCCGCATATTCGATGGAGGTGTTTGTATTGAAAGTTAAAGAACTTATGGAGATACTCAAAGGTCTTGATCAGAACAGGGATATAATAATAATTACGCCCAACAGAGACTATGATATCGTGGGAGTCAGAGAGGTCGAAACGATAGAAGGGCTCGATGAGTTTTATGCCATAGAGTACGAATAAAGCTCAAAAGCATTAATTGAATTGGAGACAAAAATGCCCCGCAGAAGCCGCAATCAAGCGACATGCTGAGGGGCATTTTCGCTTTTCGGCCATGAGCTAATTATTAAAGGCTGGAAGCCCCGGGATTTGGTATAATAGGAACAAGAGTTCTCATATCGGGAAAGGGGTGGCATTATGCAAATAAAATATATAGTTTCTCGTGCAGGCGGTGGCAAGACAAGAGCTGTCTATGAAGATATAAGGAAATGCATGGAACAAAACCAGGCTGCAAAGCTGGTGCTTATGGTGCCCGAGCAGTTCACGCTGCAGGCGGAGACTGACATAATAGCCTCTTTGGGCAGCGCGGGGATAATGCAATTGGAGGTCCTTAGTTTCCAGAGGCTGGCGCACAGAATACTCAGCGAGGTAGGAGGAATAAAACGGGTTCAGATAAACCAAAGCGGAAAAGCCATGTTGCTTCGGAGCATAATAGATGCAAACGCAAGCGAGCTGACGCTGTATGCGAAGGCGTCGAGGCAGGAGGGCTTCCTCTCGAAATGCAGCGCACTTATAGACGACTTAAAGAGGCAGGATATAGATCCCCAGAATCTAATGGCGTGCAGCGATGCTCTGGAGGATGGGATGCTCAGACTCAAGCTGAGGGAGCTGGGCCTTATATATGAAAAATACACACAGGCACTGGAAGAAGGCTATGTTGACGAGCACGACTGGCTCAGGCTTCTGTCTCAAAGGATCAGCTTGAGCAGGCTGCTTGAGGGAGCGCATGTCTGGATAGACGGTTTCAGTGGTTTTAGTGCCGGAGAGCTCAGCGTAATAGGCGAGCTTGTAAAAAAGGCGGCACAGGTCAGCGTAAGCCTCACGCTCGACATGGAGGCGGGGCCGGACTACGAGCTTTTTGCTGCAACCAGAAGGACAATTAAGGCGATTTCGGCATCTGCCAGTGAGGCGGGAGCCGGCGAGAGCACATGCAAGGTGCAACTTGAAGGTGCAAGGCCTCCCGAGCTCTTGCACCTGGAGAGAAATCTGTATGCCTACCCGTTCTCGCGATATGCAGGGTCTATGGGCGGCATAAGGCTGTTTGCGGGCTCGAGCAGGCACAGCGAGGTTGAAAACGCAGCTATAGAAATAATAAAGCTCGCATCCGGCAGGGGCTACCGCTGGAGAGACATCGCGATAGTTACAGGCGCTCTCGAGGACTACGCGCAGATAATCAAAAGGACATTCAGCGAGTACGGCATACCGGTCTTCATAGACGAAAAAAGGCCGATTACAAACAATCCTATAACAAGATTTGTTCTCGCGGCACTGGACATTGCGGCCAGGGATTTCCGATATGAAGACATATTCAAATTCATAAAGACTGGTTTTACAGAGCTTGAGCGGAGCAGCTGGGAACGCCTTGAAAACTACGTCCTGAGATACGGCATAAAGTCATCCGCCTGGCTGAGCGAGTTTGTACTGGGATCGGAAGAGGAGCGCTCGCTGGCAGAAGAGGCGCGCATAAAACTAGTGCCTCCTCTTGCAGGCCTGAAAAAGAAGCTCGGGAAAAAGAAGACGGTGAAGGAATTTACGAGCATTATATACGACTTCATGGTAGAGCTCGACATGCCCGAGAAGATAGAGCGCTGGACTCAGCGCCTCATGGATGATTCAAGGCTCGAATATGTAAATGAAAATACCCAGATTTGGAACATAGTAATAGAGATATTCGACCAGATGGTTGAAATGATTGGGGACATGAAGGTCGACATACGCGAGTACGCCGGTATACTCTCTGCGGGCTTTGCAGAGCACAAGATAGGAGTAATACCGCCGACGATGGACCAGGTGATAGCCGGCAGTCTCGAAAGGTCGAAGAGCCATGAAATAAAAGCTCTTTTCGTGCTCGGAGTCAACGACGGCGTGCTTCCTGGCGGGTTTTCGGACGAGGAGCTCATACTGGACGATGAAAAACTCATAATGAAGGAGAACGGGGTCCGCATAGCTACAGACAGCATTACAAGGGCCGAGGAGGAAAAATTCTCTATATACACATCTTTTTCGAAGCCGAGCGAACTCCTGTATATGAGCTATGCAATAGCTGACGAGGAAGGCAAGGCCCTAAGGGCATCTATTATAGCGGATAGAATGAAAAAGCTTTATGCAGGCCTTCAGGTGGAATCAGATATAGTAGTTGACTCGGGCAGACGGCTTGAAATGCTGGTATCTCCTTTCCCAGGCCTAAGGCAGCTTTCCGAGCTCATAAGGCAGGAAATGGAAGCGTCGGCAGAAGACAACAGCCTTTGGAGAGACCTGTATTCGTGGTATGCATCCAGCCCGCAGTGGAGTGAAAAGGCCGACATAGTATGCGAAGGGCTATTCCACAAAAACCAGCAGGAGTATATAGGAGGCGGGCTCGCATCCAGGCTTTACGCCAGCCCGCTTAAATCGAGCATATCAAGGCTTGAAAGATTTGCAAACTGCCCATTTGCGCATTTTGTCAACTACGGCCTCTCGCCCAGGGAGAGACCTGAATACACAGTATCAATGCCTGATATGGGCACACTTTTCCACTCCTCTGTGGAGAAGTTTTCGAAGGAAATTTCAGACGAGAACATAAGCTGGAGGGAACTGGAGCGAGAAAAAAGCGACGAGATAGTCGAGCGCGTAATAGACAGCATGGTGCCGGAATTCGGCAGCGGGGTGCTCTACAGCAGCCACAGATACAGCTACCTTGTAAACAAGATAAAAAGGGTCGGCAAGCGCGCGGCTTGGGCTATAGTGGAGCACATAAGAAGGGGAGAATTCGCCCCACTGGACCACGAGGTGGAATTCTCTGAATGCGGCAGCATACCGGCCATAGTGATAGAGCTGCCGGGAGGAGAGAAAATAGAACTCGCGGGCAGGATAGACAGGGTGGACATACTGGGAGACGGTCGTGAAGGCTATGTAAAGATAATAGACTACAAGTCGGGCAGCAAGAAGTTCACGCTCTCGGATGCATACTATGGGCTTCAGATACAGCTGCTCGTATACATGGACGCGTTGCTTGAAAACAAGCAGCTGCTCGAGTTTGACGAGCTTCATCCGGCCGGAGTCTTCTACTTTAGGATAGACGATCCCTTGATAGATGCAGATAAGCTGGGCGAGGACGACATAGAAAAGGGCATATTAAAGCAGCTCAAGATGAACGGAATAGTCCTGAAGGATGTGAGCGTTGTAAAGGCAATGGACTCCGAAATAGAAAACGAAAGGTATTCGAGCATAATACCGGCAGAGGTCAAAAAAGACGGCGAAATCTCCGAGCGTTCAAGCGCAGTCAGTGAAGCTGAATTCAGGGGACTCATAGGGCATGTCAAAAATCTCATACGCGAGATAGGCTCGGAGATACTAAAGGGCAAAATAAAGATACAGCCGTGCAGGAGCGGCAGCGAGATATCGTGCAGCTACTGCAAATTCAAGTCAATATGCCAGTTTGACACGCTTTTGGAGGACAACGAATACAGGAACATAAAGAAGCTCTCGGACACCCAGGTGAGGGAGCTGCTTTCGGGAAAGGAGAGTTCAAATGACAAAGTGGACTAAGGAGCAGGAAACGGCAATAACTGCAAGGGGCAAGAACCTGCTGGTGTCTGCCGCCGCCGGCTCGGGCAAGACTGCAGTGCTTGTGCAGAGGATAATAGAGCTAGTGCTGCGAGACCACGTGGACATAGACCGGCTCCTTATAGTGACCTTCACAAACGCGGCCGCCGGCGAAATGAGGGAGCGGATAATGTCTGCGCTTGCAAGGGAAGCTGAGAAGGAGGGCGCCGACAGCGAACATATAAGAAGGCAGATAACCCTTCTGAGCAAATCATTCATAACGACAATGCACTCGTTTTGCATAGACGTGGTAAGAAGCAACTTCCACATAATAGACATAGATCCGTCCTTCAGGATAGCGGATGTGGCCGAGTCGGCAATACTCATACAGGAGTCTGCCGATGAGCTTTTCGAGGAATGCTACAAAAAGGCGCACCCAGACTTTATAGAGCTGGTGGAGGGTTTTGGGGGAAACCGCGAGGATGCAAAGCTGCAGGAGCTGATGCTGTCAATGTACGGTTTCATACAAAGCCAGCCATATCCTCTTGAGTGGCTCGAGCAGAGCGTGGAGAGTCTCAATGTGGGCGCAGATGATATTGAGGGGACAAGCTGGGGCCGCACAATAGCCGAAAGCTTCAGATCGGAGCTCGAGGGTGCCATGGACATACTTAGGCAGGCGGGTTCAATATGCGCTCTTCCTGGAGGTCCGAGTGAATACGCGGCGACGCTGCAAGCCGACATGGAGAATGTGGCCGCTCTTAGGGCTTCGCTTGAAAGCGGACTTTCAAGCTTCTATGCTGTGATGCCGCAGATAAAGCATCAAAGGCTTGCAACAATAAAGAAGGAACGCAAGGATGAGATAGACGAGAGGCTTCAGGAGGATGCAAAAAAACTCAGGGACTCCTACAAAAAACTTATAGACACCATGAAAAGCGATGTAGAGGGAACGACTCTGCAGGAGCACGCGCGTCAGCTTCAGCGAATGCATCCGCTCATGAAATATCTCAGCGGCATGATAGGTGAATTTGACGGGATATACAGCGCCAAGAAGCTGGAAAGAGGTCTGCTCGATTTCAACGACCTGGAGCACTATGCCCTTAAGGCGCTGGAGAGCGATGAGGTCAGAAAGGAGCTCTCTGGAAGATTTGAATATATATTTGTCGACGAATACCAGGACAGCAACATAGTCCAGGAAACCATAATAGGCAGGATAAAAAGAGGAGACAACCTGTTTCAGGTGGGCGATGTAAAACAGAGCATATACAGATTCCGCCTGGCTGACCCGACTCTGTTTATCGAAAAGTACGAAACCTACAGCAAGGACGGCAGCACAAAAGACCTCAGGATAGACCTGTCGAAGAATTTCAGGAGCCGCGAGGAGATACTCGGGAGCATCAACTTCATATTCAGGCAGATAATGTCAAAATCGCTCGGTGAGATAGACTATGACGAGGAGGCATTCCTGTACAAGGGCACGGAATTCGAGGAATGCATGGGCTCGCCGGTTGAGATAAACATAGTCCAAAAGGGAAGCGATGGGCTCGATGTAGGCAGCGAACTCGAGGAGATGAGCGACATCGAGGCGGAGGCGAGGCTCACCGCATCAAGGATAAAGGAAATAGTGGGAGGGATGACTTACGACCCGAAGCTGCGAGCCTACAGGCAGATAGAATACAGGGACATTGTGATACTCCTTAGGACTGTAAAGAACTGGGCTTCCATATTCACGCAGGTATTCAGGGAGGAAGGCATACCCGTCTACTCCGACGAGAGCAGCGGCTATTTCGACACGGTAGAGATGCAGATTTTCATAAACCTCCTGAGGCTCATAGACAACAAGAGGCAGGATATACCACTGATAAGCGTCATGAGATCGCCAGTAGGCGGCTTTTCCATAGAGGACCTGGTGCAGGTTAGGCTTGCCAGCAGACAGTCAAGCTACCACGAGGCCCTTGAGAACTACGTGTCTTCATGCGACGATGAGCTTGCGGAAAAGATAAGGCGCTTTACAGGCAGGTTGGATGAGTGGGCTGACGAGTCAAGGATGATGAGGCTGGATGAATTCATATGGAAGCTGCTTGTGGACACAGGCTACTACTACTATGTGGGAGCAATGCCGGGAGGGGAGCAGAGACAGGCGAATCTGCGCATACTCGTTGAGAGGGCAGGCCAGCTTGAAAAGTCAACCATAAGCGGACTTTTCAACTTCATAAGATTCATAGACAGGATGCTAAGGAGCAGCTCAGACATGGGTAGCGCCAAGGTCCTGAGCGAGAATGAGAACATAGTGAGGATAATGAGCATACACAAGAGCAAGGGTCTCGAGTTCCCGGTGGTGGTTATGGCCGGCCTTGGCAAGAAGTTCAACCTGAGGGATTCGAGCTCGGAAATTGTACTGCACAAGGATCTGGGCATTGGGCCAAGGTATGTCGAGCCGCAGCTGCGCTTTTATAGAAGGACGCTGCCCCAGATAGCAATCAAAAAGAGAATCGACATAGAGAGCCTTTCGGAGGAGATGAGAATACTCTATGTTGGCATGACAAGGGCTGTAGATCGGCTCATAATGATTGGAAGCGTCAGGGACGTCGAAAGCTCGGCCAAGAAATGGTGCAGACCGCTTGGCACATACAGCCTCTCGAGCGCGCTCGGCTTCATGGACTGGATATGCATGGCCGCAGTCAGGCACAAGGATGCGCTTGCACTGCGCAAGCTGTGTGAAAATGAGCAGCTGCACGTGCTATCTGACGGTCTCTCCTCATTCGACGTAAGGCTGCTGGACAGGACGCATGTGAGCATAACCGAGGTGGAAAGGAGAATGCGGGCAGAACGCTTTGAAAGGGAGCTAATGGATCTCAAAGAAAATCCAAAAAGTGGGGCGTTCTCAGAGCTGATTTCCACAAGATTTTCATGGAAATACCCCCATGCGGAAACGGTAAGCATACCGTCTAAAATATCTGTCACCCAGCTTTCAAGGATTTCAAAGGAAGGCTACGAGGGCTCTGCCTACAGCATACCGTCGCTTTCCAAATCGCCTTCATTTGTGGAGGGCAAGAAGGGCTTTACGGCCGCTGAGAAGGGCAGCATAAACCACTTTGTAATGCGCCATATAGATATGCAAAGGACGGCCAGTGAGGAGGATATAATGCTCCAGGTCCAGGAGCTGGTCTCAAGGGAACTGCTTTCGCAGGAAGAGGCACAGGCGGTGCAGGCAGGCATGATAAGGGGATTTTTCAGGAGCGAAATAGGCGAAAGGCTAAGGAAGGCCCAGGAGTCGCACCGGGAGGTCCCGTTCGTCATACAAAGGAAGGCATGTGAGGTAATGCCGGAGCTCGAAGGCTGCGAGGATCCTATATTGATTCAGGGTATTGTGGACTGCTATTTCCAGGAAGACGGAGAGCTAGTGCTGCTCGACTACAAGACGGACAGGGCGCAGGAGGGAATCGAAGAGAGCGCCGCACAAAAATACAGGGCGCAGCTCGAACTTTACCGGGAGGCCCTCGAAAAGCTGACCGGCATGAAGGTCAAGGAGGCTTATATATATCTTCTCAGCATTTCAAAGCAGGTTCGCATATTATAAGAAACCAAATATAGATCAAAAAACAAAAAAGGGCTGTCTCAAAAGAGGAAAAATAAACCTGTTAGAGACAGCCCCTTTGATATGTCACAGTACTATTTCATGGCTGCAATGTGGGCGATTTCAACTATTTCAAGTGTGCAGGACCTGCTCAGGTCTATGAATTCTGAGCCTGCCATCACAAGAGGCCTGGATATATCAGAATGGTTTATCTTAACTATCTTGGCAACCTTTCCGTTGCTTAGGCGGACGTATTCACCTATGTAAAACATCGAAACCCTCTGCAGGAATGTCGTGAGGCAAAGGGGGTCCAGCTTTCCGCAAAGCTCGCTTTTGAGCACCTCAAGAGCGTGAAAAGGTGACTCCTTGCCCTTATAGGGCCTTTTGGAGGTTATGGCATCGAAAATATCGGCCACAGCTATAATCTTTGCAAATGGGCTTATTTCATCTCCGCGCAGACCCAAGGGGTAGCCGGAGCCGTCGATTTTTTCATGGTGCATGAGTATGCCCGAGGCCGCCATGGGGCTTATGTGGCCTATGTCCTTGACGAGTTCGTATCCCAGGATGGAATGCCGCTTGATTGCAGTGAACTCAAGACGTGTCAGACATCCGGGCTTGTTGAGTATGCGCTCGTCTATCTTGACCTTGCCTATGTCATGCAAAAGCGCAGACTGCGCAAGCATCATCAGCTCGCTCTCTGTAAAGCCCAGCCACCGGCCCAGCATTATAGAAAGCACAGATACGTTTACGCAGTGCCTTTGTATGTATTCATCGAGAGAGCGTTCCTTGACTATGCTTTCCAGAACTATGGAGTAGTCCTTGAAATTCTCAAGCAGCTGTACAGACATGCCTTCGACTGCCCTTGAATCGAGTTTGCCGCTCGATTGGACATCGCGTATTACGGATTTTATTCCGTTTGAAAGCTGCTTTAGGCATACCTCTGTCCTGACTATGCGTTTTACTCTGCTGTTTCGTGACGCCATCACATCTTCAGCAAGCTCAACCTGTATGCATGCGAGTTTATAGGGGAATCTTTCCTTGAGCCGTGACACAATGCTGTCATTTAGAATGACGCCCTTGCTCACAACGCAAGAGCCGTTAGAATCGAAAAAGTCATCGCCCAGGATCATGCCGGCGTTTAGGTTTAAAACAGGAACTGTTGTAGTTTTATGCTGCATAAAAACACCTCCGGCAGTGATGCATAGGAATTATGACGCTGAGAACATAGGGAAATATACCCATCATACAAACGAATATAACACATATAGTCCCGATTTTAAAGCTGGTAAATTCGTTTTTATGAATTTACAGCCTTTCCGATACGAACTATCCAGAATTATCCTGCTCTTTTGCAAGGTGAAATGTTACAAGCTGGCGGATATCCTATTCATCCTTTGCCTATATACCCAAAACATCTGCGGACATCGCTTATTTTTGTGATGAACGCGTCAGATGAGCCGTATAAATGTGCTATAATAAAATATTATATGGAACTTTGGAAGGGATTGGGAAAACATGAAGCTTAAAATCAAGAGGTTGAGCGAGGACGCAATAATGCCGCGCTATGCACATCCGGGTGACGCAGGGCTTGACGTGTTCTCGGTGGAGGAAATACTAATCAAAGCTGGTGAGGTACAGCTTGTTGGGACAGGAATAAGCATAGAGCTTCCTCCGGGAACTGAGGCCCAGATTCGCCCAAGAAGCGGCCTGGCTTTAAAACATTGCATTACAGTGCTCAACACCCCGGGAACCATAGATGAAGGCTACAGGGGAGAGGTCAAGATCATTCTGATAAATCACGGAAAAGAGTCGTTCAAGGTTGAAAAAGGAATGAAAATAGCCCAAATGGTAGTGCAGCCGGTGCTCAGGGTGGAGGTGGCCGAGACTGGCGAGCTGTCTCAGAGTAGAAGGGGTGAGCGCGGCTTTGGTTCAAGCGGATACTAGGGAAGGGTTGGAATCATTAACTTGCGTTCGATTTTTTTCATAGTAATAGGCCTTCACATGATACGCGAAGCCAAGAACAAGGACGAGGAGTGCGGAGAAGAGGACATCAGCCATCTCTTGCAGCATACGATTTTCATGTAGCGCCTCGTGTTAAAAAAAATAAATAATCCGTACAATATTTATAATGATATTTTAAAAAAATATACTATATGATATAATTATTATCAAGAAAGCATGTGACAATGGCAAACCTGCTTAAAGGCAGGGACGCAAAGCCGTGGGTCTAAAGGGAGAATCCCCATGATTGCCAGGCTGCCGGAATGCTTATATGCTGAATGCAGCATAGTAAAAGCGCCGGAAATAGTGGGCGCTTTTGTAAGCATCCCACAAATACCTTTAAATAAGCAGGGGGTGTTATAATGGGAATCAAGATAACCAACGAACTAGTAAGATTTGTTTACCTGAATACGCCTGACAAAGGCGCGGTGGAAAGTGAGCTCAACAGGCTGTACGAAATAATTGGCAACAATCTGAACAAGGCAAAGAGTGTTCGCGATTTGAAAAACTCCCAGAGCGATTTTGACATGCTGATGCAAATATCAGAGGTTCTAAAGCAAAGGGGCGACTTTGCGAGCAGTGAAGTTGAAAAGTACATCCAAAAATCAGGCGAATTGATTGAAAAGCTTGAATTGAAAAAGGAGTACATAAGAAGAAAGAGAAGCTACAGCGGAATATACATATATGCATAGGCCTTCAACATGAAGGCCTTTTGCTTTGTATATGGAGATGAAATCTGCTAAAATGTTAAGGGACATCAAAAAATACAGCGAAAGGCGGCATCAAATGATAAGATCAATAACAATACTAATATACCTTGTGATATACCTGGCTTCATCGCTTGGAAAGCTAAGGCGGGTTTCACAGCTCGAGCAAGCAGGAAAAAGGGATGAGAAGGACAAAATCGTAAACGATACAGTGAGCAAATGGGCTAAAGCGATTGTAAGGCTCAGCGGCTCGAGAGTGAGCGTACAGGGCCAGGAGAACATTCCCAATGACAGGGCAGTAGTTTTCGTGAGCAACCACCAGAGCAACTTCGATATACCGATACTCCTGGGCTGCATAGACAAGCCCAAGGCTTTCATAGCCAAAATAGAGCTCCAAAAGCTGCCGGTGATAAGCAGCTGGATGGACAAGATGGGCTGCATATTCATGGACAGGAGCGATGCGAGACAGTCGCTCAAATCCATAAGCCAAGGATCTGACAATGTCAAAAGCGGATATTCCATGGTTATATTCCCAGAGGGCACAAGGAGCGAGGACGGCAGGCTCAAGGAGTTCAAGCCGGGAAGCCTGAAGCTGGCAACGAAGGCGCAGGCCCCAATAGTGCCGGTAACCATAATAGGCTCAAAGGACATAATGCTCAAAGGCAAGCTCAGCGTATATCCTTCGGACGTCCGCATAATAATATCAAAGCCTATATATACCGATGAAATTTCTAAGGAAGACGAAAAAAATCTGGGCGACATAGTGCGCGGCGAGATACTCAATAATCTTGGACAGACTCAGGAGGCGTAGCGCTTTGAAAAACAACATATACGGGCTCTTGCTGGACACGGATTTTGAAATAAGGACTCTAAGGGATGAAGCATCTGATGCTGACATACTAATACCTCTGGGCGAGAGGACACTGAATATCGAAATGGAAGGACTGCCAGGATACCTGGGCGGCAGGCTCCAATCGTGCATGGCGGCCAACATACTAATAAGGCTCTCAAAGGAAAAGGGCAATGCGTCTGCGACGGTTCACATACTAAGAAGCATAGATCTTTATTCAGCAATGCTTAATTTTGAAATCGACTGCTCGAGTTGTTCTATAAGCATAAGTGATGAAGGCTACAGCGTGCTCATGAGAATAAAGCAGAGCATATAGATGGTTTCAACACCGCAAACCGGGGTAAAATAACATATTATCAGGAATAGGCGTTCAGACTGGATTTGAACGCCCTTTTTTTAAAGGAGTGAATACCATTGAAAAGTCAAAGCAGCACGCCTATTTTAGACGCGGTAGTAGAATGCTGCGACAAGGAAACTATACACTTCGATGTTCCCGGACACAAAGGCGGAAGAGGACTGTCGGATTTTGACAAGATACTCAGAGAAAAGGGGCTTAAGCTGGATATTAGCTCGGCCAGGCCAGTAGATTCTCTCAACAACCCAAGCGGAGTGATCAAACAGGCCCAGGAGCTTGCAGCTGAGGCGTTCAATGCAGACCATTGCTTTTTCATGGTGGGGGGAACAACAGCCGCGGTGCATGCGATGATAATGAGCACATGCAAGCCCGGAGAAAAGATAATAGTGCCCAGAAATGCGCACGAATCAATCATTAAGGGGCTGGTGCTCAGCGGAGCCGTGCCAATATATGTTCAGCCGGGCATAAATAAAGAACTCGGGATAAGAACCGGGGTTTCGTCAACTGCAATAAAAGAGGCCATAAACAGAAACAAAGATGCAAAGGCTGTTTTGCTCATGAACCCCACATACTACGGAGCCACCTCAAACATGAGTGAAATAGTAAGACTTGCGCACTCAAGGGGCATGGTAGTGCTAGTGGATGAGGCCCATGGGACGCATTTTGGATTCCATGAAGACCTCCCAATTTCTGCAATGGATGCAGGGGCAGACATGAGTGCTGTGAGTATTCACAAGACAGGGGGCTCGCTTACACAGAGCTCAATGCTGCTTGTCAAAAATGGAATAGTTGATCACAGAACTGTTATGATAACTGTGCAGCTCATGATGACAACAAGTGCCTCATACCTGCTGCTTGCAAGCCTCGATGCGGCAAGGAAGAATCTTGCAACCAGCGGAGATGAGCAGGTAGGCAGGGCCATAAGGCTTTCAAGGGCAGCGCGTGAGCGGATAAATTCAATAGAAGGCCTTTATGCCTTCGGTAAAGAGCTTATAAACGGAGACGATATATTCGGCTTTGACGAGACAAAGCTTGGCGTGTGCGTATCCGGTATAGGGCTTTCGGGGTTTGAGGTATACGACATGCTGAGAGAGGAGTACAATATACAAGTGGAGCTGGCGGACGGCAGCAACATACTTGCCATAGTCAGCCTGGGCGACTTCGAATCCGACATAGACGCCCTAGTGAAGGCTCTTGAGGATATAAGCACAAGGCATGCAAAAGGCAGGCGTCAAACAGAGCAGCCTATACTTGAAAATCCGTACGTGGTGATATCGCCAAGAGAGGCTTTCTACAGCCCCAAAAGAACTGTAATGCTTGAAGATGCAGCAGGTGAGGTGGCAGGAGAATCCCTTATGCTCTATCCGCTTGGAATACCTATATTTGCAATAGGAGAGAGAATAACGAGCGAAATGATAGACTACATAAGCTTTCTCAAGGAACAAAGCGCCGTGCTTGTTGGAACTGAGGACCCTGATGTGGAGTACATCAAAATACTAGGGATGTAAAATAATAAATGTACGATGGCTCACTTTAGTGGGTCATCTTTTTTTGCAAATAATTAAATGCAGGCATATGGAATATTTATAATGTACAAAAACAAGTAGCTACAATGACATTAAAATAAATTAAGAAAATTCTAAGGTTTGTATAATGTTAACATATGTACATTATGGGTATGAAGTACTATAGAGATGCATAATGTTACATTGCATTGAATGCAGGCACGGCCAGAATCGAGAAAGAATAAAAGAAAAACTGGGGGGATAAACTACAATAGAAAAGGGCTGAATCAACTTATAGACATGATAACCAACTCTGAGGTTGAAAAAATAGTAATCCTATACAAAGACAGGCTGCTAAGGTTTGGATTTGAACTCATAGAAAGCTTGTGTGCCAAGTATGGGACTATTATTGAAATTATCGACAACACCGAGAAGACCGAAGAGCAGGAATTAGTTGAAGATTTGCTTCAGATAATCACAGTCTTTAGTTGTAAGTTTCAGGGCAAAAGGGCTCACAAGGCAAAGGAAATTATTAAGGAGTTGCTTGAAAATGATAATGGGTGTGAAGGTTAGACTCCATCCGACCAAAGAGCAGGAGCAAGCATTATGGAAATCTGCCGGAACAGCGAGGTTTGTCTATAACTGGACGCTTGCAAGACAGGAAGAAAACTATTCAAATGGCGGCAAATTCATATTAGACAATGATTTGCGGAAAGAAATAACTAAGCTAAAGCAAGGTGAGCTACTGTGGCTAAAAGAAGTGTCAAACAATGTAGCTAAGCAAGCCGTCAAAGACGCCTGCGATGCCTATAAGAGATTTTTTAATGGCTTGTCGAGCAAGCCGAAATTCAAGAGCCGAAAGAAGTCCAAGCCGTCTTTCTACAATGACAATGAGAAACTCAAAGTCAGAGAGACTTCGGTTTTGATTGAAAAGGTAGGTTGGATCAAAATCAAAAAGAATTCAATCTCAATAGGTTCGAAATACTCGAATCCGAGAGTGAGCTTCGACGGAAAGTATTGGTTCATATCCGTGGGCATAGAGAGGGAACAGCCTAAAGAGAAGCTTACTGGCGAGAGTATAGGCATAGATGTAGGAATAAAATACCTCGCCATATGCTCGAATGGAATGAAATTCAAAAACATCAATAAAACAAAAACAGTCAAAAAGCTTGAAAAAAGGCTACGCAGGTTACAGCGTAGGGTATCTCGCAAATACCAAAAAAATAAGAAGGGGGTTAAGTTCGTCAAAACCTGTAACATTATAAAACTTGAAAGAGAGATTAGGTTTTTGCATAGGCGTTTAGCCAATATCAGAAACAATCATGCTCACCAAGCAACGAATGCGATAGTGAAAACCAAGCCAAGCAGAGTTGTTATGGAAACACTCAACATCAAGGGAATGATGAAAAACAAGCACCTGTCAAAGGCGATAGCTCAGCAGAGCCTTTATGAGTTCAAAAGACAAATGCAGTACAAATGTACTTTTAGCGGCATCGAGTTTGTCGAGGCTGACAAGTGGTATCCATCATCAAAGACTTGTAGTGAGTGCGGTCATATAAAAACAAGGCTTTCACTGTCTGAAAGGACATATAACTGCGAAGGATGCGGCTCCGTGATAGACAGAGACCTCAATGCGAGCATCAACCTTAGCAGATATGAATCAGTAGCTTAATCACTATAACGATACTACTGATATGTACCATTCGTTGTATGGGAATTTAAGCCCTCGGACTGTTACGCCAAACCAGAGTAGCATGCGTCACCGCAAAATGGGACAGGATGAATAGGGAATTAAACAAAATCGATAGAGTTTTATAAGGTTTTGGCAACGGGATTACATGTTTAGAGGTATTAAGCTGGGCGGTAAAATGTCAATGCTGTCAGGATTCATGATTCTTATGCTGCTTGTTGTGGGTGGGGTAGGCTACTACTTCAACATGAAGGCCAATGAGAATATTGAATTGATTTTCAGCAACACAATGGAGTCTGTGGAACACCTTGAAAAAGCGTCGACAAACGTGGCGGATGCTGAAAAGAACCTGCTTGAGGTGATTAACTCCTCAAGAGAGGGCGACATGGAGAGTGTCGAGAAATACATAGGCAAGATAGGCAAGAACGGCGAAGAGCTCACAAGCAATATTGCAACCTACGAGAAGACTCCTATGGATCAGCTCGAAAAGGAACAGCTGGCGGCCTTCAAGGAGAACAGGAGCAACTTCGGGCAGAAGATGGAGGCTATATTTGAACTTTCCAGGGAAGGAAAGCCTACGGAGGCATATGACGTGTTCAAGGCCTCAGAGGGGATGCTTGTCGAGTACCATACTGCGCTTGATGCACTTGTGGATTACAACATAAAAAGCGCGGAAGCCATAAAGCAGCAAAACCTCAATGAATCAAAGAGCGCATCGATGGCAATGATTCAGATAATAATAGCAGCCGCTGCAATATGTATAGCAGCCAGTTATTTCATAACCCGCGGCATAGTAAAGGCCGTGCTCGAAACGGACAAGCACCTGGATTTAATAGCAAGAGGCGATCTCAGCCGTGATGTGGACAAGAGGCTGCTTGAGAGAAACGATGAAATGGGTCAGATTGCCAAATCGATGCAGGGGATGCAGGAGGGTCTCAGAAGCCTGCTTGAAAGCATAAGGGTTTCGGCGGGAACAATAACGGAATCTTCGGAGAATCTTTCAAAGATAACGAACGAGTCCACGCTTGCAGCCAACGAAGTTGCCAAGGCAATGCAGGAGGTAGCCCAGAGCTCCACAGAGCAGGCAGGAGACGCTGAAAACGTCGCAGTCAAGGCAACGGAGCTTGGATATGAGATAGAGCAGACAAGCAGGCTCATAAGCGATATGAATACGCTCTCTGACGAGACTGCTCAGCTTAGCTTGCAGGGCAGCAAGGCCATAGAGCTTGTAGACCTCAAGGTGGACGAGAGCAACAAGATGACAGAGCAGGTGAGCGTTGAGATTCAGGGCGTATACGAATATTCGAAGAACATAGAGTCTATAGTTGCAATGATAGACAACATAGCAAGCCAGACAAATCTGCTTGCGCTCAATGCATCAATAGAGGCGGCGAGAGCCGGCGATGCGGGACGTGGATTTGCGGTAGTCGCGGAAGAGATAAGAAAGCTCTCCGAGGGCACAGAAAGCGCCACCAGCGAAATAAAGGATCTGATAGTGACCGTACAGAAAAAATCACATGAAGCCGTAAACACCATGGAAGACGCCAAGGCTGCGGCACTTGAGCAGAACAAGTCTGTTACCGAGACGAGAAGAATATTTGAAGATACGCTGCTTATCCTGGAAAAACTAAATGAGAAGATTGACCATGTCAGTGAGAGTGCCGAAAAGATAGAAGCGCATAAGGGCATAATAATCGACTCGATACATGACATATCTGCTCTGACAGAGGAGACCTCGGCAGCCACTGAGCAGACATCTGCAAGTACGCAGGAGCAGCTGGCATCGATAGAGGAGATAGAGAGTCTTTCGGAGGAACTCAGCAGCATAGCCAGGCATATGGACGAGGAGCTTGGCAAGTTCAAATTCTAAATTCAGGTCAAGGCAAAAAAATAGAATCCATTTTGGGATTCTATTTTTTTGCCTTAGTTTTCAAATGCCTTAGACACATTGTTATCCACCTGATATGAGATAAGCACACGCTTAAGATATTCAAGAGTCTTATTGGATGCCTCGTCGGCAGAATACAAGGTTTGTCCGTCCACAACACGTGACAGGAGAGACTGGTATATGAGCATGCTCATCTCGTTTATGGCGTCGATGTCTTCGGCCTTTATAAAGCCCTCAGCAACACAGTCCTCTAGTATGGCCTTGTTCCTTGTATAGATGTTTTTCTTTTGAAGCATAAGAAGCGTAGAATCCTTGTGTTCCACAAGCTCCTCGGGAAATATCTCATAGTATTGCTCAACTATGTCAGGAAGCGAGCTGCTGAACTTGTCGAAGAATATGGTGTAGAACACCTGAGGCCGTTCGAAGGAATATCTGCAGAAGGCACTCCAAATGTTGAGATACTTTTCAAGAGAATTCCTGGCTCCCTTTGTATAGGATGAGAGGTTCCTTGAATATTCCCTCAGGTATTTCATAGATGCAAAAAACACAAGATGCTCGAGATTTTCGAAATAGTTGTAAATAGTGGCGCTGTTGTAGCCGGCAATGTCCGAAACCTTCCGTATGGTTACATTTTCAAAGCCCTGCTCCTCGATTATCTTCTGAGCCGCCTCTATGAAATAGCTCATCATTCTTATCTTTTGCATTCTCTTTTTGACTTCGGATGTCTTGCTGTACATATATAATCACCCTAAATAGTTATTTTGTTGATTTTCAAATGTGATTATAACACAAATAGAACCGCTAACATATACGGGCGGGGGTAATTTTTGAACAAAATAATTATTGTGAAATTTTTTTCGATAAATAAAACTAATGCTAATAGCTTGCAAATACACAAAAGCATTATAAAATTGCTCTATTGTAATCATGATTATTATATAATTTTGGTTGCAAAATAAACTGAATGGTGTATAATTATAACAAAGATTAGAAGTTTCAAAAAAAACTCTAAAAAATCAAAAAACGTTTCACAGACTGGATTTGAAAAACCCTGCAGGAGTTTTAAAGCAAATCTATCATTTTAAAGTATGAAGGGAGTGTCTGTTGATGAAATTGGAATTGGGTAATTTTTATGTTGAGGAAATCGTTTTCGGAGAAAAGACGTCATTCAAGGACGGCGTGCTTACAATAAACAAGCAGGGGGCTCTGGACTATGTTATGGAGGATGAGAACATAACACATGCCGAGCTTCACATAGTAAAACCCGGCGACATGGTAAGGCTTTGCCCTGTCAAAGAGGCCATAGAGCCAAGGATCAAACTTGACGGCAGAACTTATTTCCCTGGAGTTACAGACGAAGAGCTTACAAGATGCGGCGAGGGAAGAACCCATGCCCTCAAAGGCTGCAGCGTTCTTGTTGTAGGCAAGCACTGGGGAGGCTTCCAGGATGGACTTATAGATATGGGCGGCGAAGGAGCAAAGTACACATATTATTCGACGCTGAAGAACATAGTTCTTGTGGGAGACACCAACGAGGACTTCGAAAAGAACGAGCAGCAGAAAAAGAACAAGGCGCTAAGATGGGCCGGCCACAAGCTTGCTGAATATATAGGAAAGACAGTAAAGGACATGGAGCCTCAGGAAATCGAGACATTCGAGCTTGAGCCTGTAGCTAAAAGAAGCGAGGAAGTAAGAAAGCTTCCTGGAGTAGTTTTCGTGATGCAGCCTCAGTCTCAGATGGAGGAGCTCGGCTACAACGACATGGTGTACGGCTGGGACATGAACAGAATGGTGCCAACATTCATGCATCCAAACGAAGTGCTTGATGGCGCAATCATATCAGGAAGCTTCATGCCATGCTCTTCAAAATGGTCGACATACGATTTCCAGAACTTCCCTGCTCTAAAAAGGCTCTACGCTGAGCACGGCAAGACAGTCAATTTCCTTGGAGTAATAATGTCAAACCTCAACGTGGCACTTCAGCAAAAGCAGCGTGCAGCTCTTTTTGTGGCACAGATGGCCAAGTCGCTTGGAGCCGAGGGAGCAATAGTTGCTGAAGAAGGCTACGGCAACCCAGATGCGGACTTCATAGCGTGCGTAGTGGCGCTTGAGAATGAAGGAATAAAAACCGTAGGTCTGACAAATGAGTGTACAGGAAGGGACGGCTTCTCGCAACCTCTTGTTACTCTTGATGAGAAGGCTAATGCCATAGTTTCTTGCGGCAACGTATCAGAGCTAATAGAGCTTCCGCCTATGCCAGTAGTACTTGGAGAATTAGAAGCTCTTGCTAGAGACGGTCTTTCTGGCGGATGGGCAGGAGACGAGGTGCTAGGCTCTTCTGTGAAGCCTGACGGCTCTGTGATAATGGAGAACAACGCAATGTTCTGCGGAGACCAGGTTGTAGGCTGGTCTACAAAGATTATGAAGGAATTTTAGTGCTCTAATATAATCCTGACGGAGGTGCGAATAGATGAAAAAAGCAATCTTATACTTGAACCAGTTCTTTGGACAGGTAGGCGGTGAAGACAAGGCGGATTTCGAGCCTGAAATAATAAACGGACAAGTGGGCGCAGCTATGATGCTTAACGGAGTTCTAGAAGGTGCCGAGGTTACACACACGATAATATGTGGCGACAACTTCATGGGAACGTACAAGGATGAGGCCATAAGGAGAATAATGGGATTCCTCGAAGACAAGGAGTTTGACATATTCCTTGCAGGGCCGGCATTCCAGGCAGGAAGATATGGCGTTGCATGTGGAGAAATATGCAAGGCGGTAAAGGAAAAGTACAATGTACCTGTAGTTACATCTATGCATGTTGAAAACCCTGGAGTTCAGATGTTCAAGAAGGACATGTACGTAATGATAGGCGGAAACAACGCTGGAAGAATGAGGCAGGATATGGGTGCAATGGCCAAACTTGCCAACAAGCTGATAGCGGGAGAAAAAACAGGGCCGGCCGATGCAGAGGGCTTCTTCCCAAGAGGAAAAAGGCATCAGCACTGGCGCGAAGATGGAAAGCCTGCTTCTGAAAGAGCAGTCGAGATGCTGCTTAAAAAGCTAAACGGTGAAGAGTTCCAGACAGAGCTTCCTATACCTAAGTCCGACAGGGTTGACATAGCAGCTCCGATAGAAGATCTTTCGAAGGCTACAATAGCTTTTGTGACAACAGGAGGAATAGTTCCTGTAGAGAATCCAGACAGGATACAGTCTGCATCAGCTACAAGATGGGGCATGTACAACGTCGACGGAATGGGCAGACTAGAGGGCGGCGTATACAAGACAATACACGCCGGATTTGACCCTGCTGCGGCAGATTCGGATCCTAATGTAATAGTGCCTATAGACGCACTCAAGGCATATGAGCAGGAAGGAAAGATAGGCAGGGCACACGAGTATTTCTACTCTACAGTTGGAACTGGAACTACAGAGGCCGAGGCTGCAAGAATGGCCAAGGAAATAGTTGTAAAGCTTAAAGAAGGCGGAGTTGACGGTGTTATCATGACTTCTACCTGAGGCACATGTACTCGTTGCGGTGCAACGATGGTAAAAGAAATAGAAAGAGCCGGATTCCCGATAGTTCAAATGTGCAACCTGATTCCAGTTGCCACAACGGTGGGAGCCAACAAGATAGTTCCTACAATATCAATACCTTATCCTTTGGGAGATCCATCAACATCAAAGGATCAGCAGTGGAAGCTAAGGTACCACAGAGTGGGAGTGGCGCTTGATGCTCTGACTGAGGACGTCAAGGAGCAGACTGTTTTCAAAGTGAAATTTTAATTAAAATAAAGATTTGATTGTATTTTTGCCACACAAGATCTAATATGATAAGAAGAGGGCTTCAAGAGCCCTCTTTGTTAGAAGAATAATCGTTAAAAAAGTATCAAAAATGCAGACACTGACAATATATTTAGTGCAACTAAAATCCAAAAGTTCAGGGAGGCGTTTTTATGATAAGCACCAGTGGGAAAAAACCAAGTAATAAGGTCTTTATAATATCACTTGTAATTACACTTGCAATATGCCTTTGGGGTATACTTGGAGCCAAAAGCTTCGGAGTCGCAGCCAACGGTACATTCGATTTTCTTGTAAACAAGTTTGGCTGGTTCTATATGATTTCCATGTTTGCTTTTGTAATATTTAGCGTGGGCCTTGCAGCCAGCAAGTACGGCACTGTAAGGCTGGGTCCGGACGACTCCAGGCCTGAATACTCATACATTTCATGGTTTGCAATGCTCTTTTCGGCAGGAATGGGTATAGGCCTTGTGTTCTGGGGAGTGGCCGAGCCGCTCAACCATTTCATGGCTCCTATGGGTGTCGAGGCTGCAACGCCTGCAGCGGCAGACTTTGCTATTAAAAAGTCGTTTTTCCACTGGGGGCTTCACCCTTGGGCCAATTACAGCGTGCTTGCGCTAGCAATGGCTTACATGCAGTTTAGGAAGAACAAGAAAGGTCTTGTCAGCAGTATATTCATACCTCTGATAGGCGAAGAAAGGGTTAATGGGCCTATTGGAAACATGATAGATATACTTGCAATATTTGCTACTGTAGCTGGCGTTGCAACATCGCTTGGCCTTGGAACATACCAGATAAACTCGGGACTCAACCACCTTTTCGGGCTTCCTGAGACAGTTCCTGTCCAGATAGGGATAGTAGTGATTGTCACAATACTGTTCATGATTTCGGCGATATCAGGCCTTGACAAGGGCATCAAGTTCCTCTCAAATCTAAACATTTCGATTGCAGGCGTACTCATGCTGTTCGCATTCATAGTGGGACCTTCTATTATGATAATAAACTCGCTTACAAACGGCATGGGCATGTATTTCAGCGAAATAGTAAGGGAGAGCCTTCACGTTGAGGCTTTCGGAGACAACAGCTGGCTAAACGGATGGACAATATTCTACTGGGCATGGTGGATAGCATGGGCTCCTTTCGTAGGTACGTTCATAGCTCGTATATCGAGAGGAAGGACAATAAGAGAATTCATACTAGGCGTAATGCTAGTGCCTGCACTCGGCTCATTTGTGTGGTTTGCAGTATTTGGAACTCTGGGAATAAACGTGGGACTCAAGGATCCGTCGATTGCAGCCGAGGCCATAAAGAGCACATCGACAGCATTCTTTGTAATAATGAGCCAATACCCTATGGGAAGCGCAGTGTCGCTTGTGGCGGTAGTGCTTCTTATAACCTTCTTTGTAACATCTGCGGATTCGGCAACATTCGTGCTTGGAATGATGTCGTCAGATGGAGATTTGAACCCGACTACAACTAAAAAAGTGGCGTGGGGCTGCATACAGTCGCTTCTCGCACTTTCGCTTATGATAGCAGGAGGTCAGCAAGGTCTTCTGTTCCTCCAGATAGGTTCAGTTGCCGCAGCTTTTCCGTTTGCATTCATTATGGTATTTGCAATGGCGGCAATGGTAAAGGCCCTCAAGAGTGAAAACGTGGGCGCGGCGGCAAGCGTAAAGCATAAGGCAGTTGAGCACAAGGCTGAAAAGGCAGGAGAGCCTGCGTTCGGAGTTTTGGCTGAAGAGGTTGCTGAATAGTAGGGAGAACTTGTTAGAAAATGCATAACAGCACAAAAAAACTGAATAAAAATGCAAAAAAGAAATATAGTGAGCCTGACGAAAGTAGAATGAATTTTGCAGCCACAAAATGGGAAAAAAGCGATTAAAGCCAAAAGAATGTAGATATATTAACGAAAATAAACCCATATATTGCCACTTGCCATTCCTTGTTGCGGCATTGATTTTTCTGTCAATGCCGCATATTTCTATTAAATAAGGAATTTGCAAACATGGGTTTATTAATATTAAATTGTCATATTCACAGAGTTTATTAAATGACTCTTTTCCATAAAGAAGCATAATAAAGGCGTTTTTTCTATAGAAAGCTATTCAATTATAGAGCGCGTTTTGCTATATTTGATATAGAGGAGTTGAATATATATAAACGATTCAAATATCAGAAATTCTAAGGAGGAAATTAAAGTGGAAAATGTATACGATTTGGCCATAATAGGTTCAGGTCCTGCAGGGCTGGCGGCAGCACTATACGGAGCTAGAGCAAAAATGAAGACGCTTATGATCGAAGGTCAGAAAGTGGGCGGACAAATAGTAATAACTCACGAGGTTGCCAACTACCCTGGATCAGTTAGGGAAG
>Ga0302252_1000309_pt1 | contig 48142 bp, 20 predicted proteins | sample AAG_RA_Leu_MG_FD_193511 | JGI IMG/M metagenome (GOLD analysis project Ga0302252, IMG submission 193511) | Enriched activated sludge microbial communities from anaerobic digester in WTTP, New Holstein, Wisconsin, United States - AAG_RA_Leu | ecosystem: Engineered > Bioreactor > Anaerobic >... | reverse complement strand
AAAGTTCTTCTTGTCGAGGTCTTCGTTCTCCACCTTGATTGCGAATTTCTTTTCGATGAAGAGAACCATCTGCATCGCGAACAGCGAGGCTAAAAGTCCTGAGGCAAACAGGTCCTGGTCCTCGTTGATATTCGGGTCCTTTATATACCTGGCGAGGAATTTTCTAATTTCGCTCTTTATTTCATCAGCAGTCATCGATGTTGTATCCTTTGAGACTAGTATCGGCGATAATCAGCGCGGGAAGGCGCCTGGCGCGCCTGTGCCTGATAATCTGTTCCTGCATCAGGCATATGAGGCCCGCTTCGAGACCGGCCATACTCGATGATAGCATAATTTTGATATCCTGTCTACAAAAAGCTGCCCCCGGCTATAGGCCGTATTCGTAGAAGCCTTTGCCGCTCTTTCTTCCGTGCAGGCCTGCGTCCACCATCTGCTTCAGCAGCGGGCAGGGCCTGTATTTGCTGTCGTTGAAGCTCTCATACAGCACGTCGAGGGAATAAAGTATCGTGTCGAGGCCGATGAGGTCGGCTGTTTCCAGCGGGCCCATTTTATGCTCGAAGCAGTCCTTGAATATCCGGTCCACATCCTGCGGAGCCGCCACCTGCTCGAAAACGAGATAGATTGCCTCGTTTATCGTCAGCATCAGGACTCTGTTCGAAACGAAGCCCGGAGAATCCCTTACTATCACGTATTTCTTGCCCAGGTTCTGAAGCATCACTTCAGTCGCTTTAACTGTCTCGGGAGATGTGTGATAGCCTGGAATCACCTCTACAAAATGCTTCATCGGAGCGGGGTTCATGAAATGAATTCCGATTACCCTGTCGGGCCTCCTGGTCGCCGAGGCGATACGGGTTATCGGGATGGCCGAGGTGTTGCTGGCGAAGATGCAGTCACTGATGCAGAGCCCGTCGATCTTCTCGTAGACGCTCTTCTTGACATCCCATTTCTCGACGACGTTCTCGATTATGTAAGGGACATCTCTGAGATCATCATAATCAGTCGTGAACCTGATCCGTGAGATTATTTCGCCTGCGTCATCGGCTTTCGCATCCCTGTTGAAGAAGCCCTGGAAGCGAATCGTGTTCCTGATCTCGTCTTCGGCTTTTTTCAGTATGTCATCTGAAAGATCGAGCAATACAACGTTTAACGACTTCTGTGAAAGGTTGTGCGCTATGCCGCCTCCCATCACTCCAGCGCCCAGCACACCGATGGTCCTGATATCCATATGCGCTCCTCCGATTATTGATTTTATCAATGAAAGGTCCTTCGAGCAGGGAGCGGATGCAGGAGCGCAGCCTGATGTCATCACGCCGCGCCTGTCGCTGAAGTGTTTCCTGTCTCCGGATGGATCGAAAATTCTCCGGAGCAGGTGCTTTTCCTTTCGCATGCACGAACATCGCAGGCTCAGAGCAGGCCTGCGCGTATCCTGGAAAAACTGAGGGCCTGTCTACAGGAATTTGCATATTGCGGAGAATTTCATATATGCTGACGCTCAAAACAAACCTTCACAGGAACGCGGAGACTGCAACATGAAACACCACTCTGCAAACATATTTCTTTTGCTCGTCATCGCACTGTTATATGTAGCAGCGCCACCCGCTGACGGAGAGGAAACAGGCGCACAGGACCAGACACCTGTGATTTTGAGGTTTTTCAATCACGACATCACCACTTTGAGAGGGGAGTTCAGCGGTTACGGCCCCCGTCTTAGGGCTTCGTCGTTCGAGGCGAGGATCAGCAGCGCTCTTGCCAGGGGAGGACCGGGCAGAGTGACTGTAGAGCCTGAAAGCAACGGCGTATTCATAAAGGTCGACGGCGAAGGGGTAGTGAGGATTCTGAATTCCGACCTGGACACGCTGAACGCCGAAACATTCGACGACAAGGTAAATCAGACTGTGGCCAATCTCAACAAGGCGATTGCCTCATATATTGAGAGCCGGAACAAGGGCGCTTTCTGGCGCGGCGTCCTTTACTGCGCAGTGGCGCTGCTCGTCTATCTTGTCATCGCCTTCATATCTTTCCGCATCAAGGACTGGCTTATAGCCACCTTCGATGAGAAGATCCTGAAGTTTCTCCAGAAGCATTTTTCTGCATTCATCCACGCCGACAGAATGCAGAGACTCAAGGCGGGAATGGCAACTCTGGTGAAGGTATTGAACGTACTGCTTCAGCTGTTTTTTCTCGATATCCTCGTGACGTTCTGTCTTAACCAGTTCCCTTATACGAGACCGTGGGCGAAGGCGACATACGTTTACCTGCTGAAACTGGTTTCAAATATCCTTGGTGACATGGTGGCAATGATCCCCAATATCATGGTCATCATCGTAATTCTGGCTGTGGCAAGGCTGCTGCAGGTTCTGGCAAACCTTTTCTTCTCCGCAGTGGAACGGAAACACGTCGAGATCGGATGGCTCGATGAGGAGACGGTCATCCCGACGCGCCGTATTGCCGCTCTGATAATATGGCTGTTCGCATTCGCGATGCTCTACCCGTACCTCCCCGGAAGCGGCAGTGATGCCTTCAAGGGCCTCAGCGTGATGGCCGGATTGATGATAACGATTGGATCATCCGGGCTGGTCAGCCAGATGGTCAGTGGGCTCATTCTGATATACACGAAGGCCATGCGCACGGGAGATTATGTCAAGGTGGGCGATGTGGAGGGTTTTGTGATGAACATAGGAGTGTTTGCCGTAAAATTGCGCTCCTTTACAAAGGAGGAGATAAGCCTTCCAAATACGCTGGTTCTTGGCAGCTCTACCAGGAACTTTTCCAGGTCCGGTGCTGTCGGCACAGGCATAGCTCTCGTTACAGGTGTGACAATAGGCTATGACACACCCTGGAGACAGGTGGAGGCCATGCTTCTGGAGGCGGCTGAGGGAACTGACGGGCTTCTGCCTGGCAGTAAGCCGGCTGTCCAGATTCTGGAGCTTGCAGATTTCTATGTTTCCTACAGGCTGATTACCTGGATTGCATCGCCTGAAACGAAGCTGGTCACACTGACAGAATTGAATACAAATATACTGGACGTATTCAACAAATACGGCGTTCAGATTATGTCGCCTCATTACGAATTTGATCCCGACGGTAAAGTTGTAGTCCCTGCCGAGAACTGGTACGATGCTCCTGCCCTGAAGCCTGATCGAGAAATCCTGGAGCAGGCCCGGAACGATCATAAGCATCATCACGACAGCCGGGAAAAGCACCAGGACGGGCAGGAGAAGCAGCAGGACAGCCAGGAGAAGCAGCAGGAAGGCCAGGAAAAACCATAAAGCGGCCAGGAGAAGCCATAGAATGATCAGGAACAGAGAATAAAACGCCGCATATCATCGACTGCAATCCTGCAGAGAGCAGCCGGCTATGGACTTTGGTCCAATTGACCAGCCCGGCATTTCGTGATATAGTTATCCACATTGGTTTACAAGGCTATCGCTGAGCCGATAGAGCGGCATGGAAGAACCCTGGGGGGTGTTTCCGATGAACAGAGGAAGAAAGATGAGAGCCGCCGGCTGCCTGTTTTGTCTGGCAGCTCTTCTCATGTGGCTTGCCATAGAGCCGTTACCGGCCTTTTCGCAGCAGGAGGGGCCCGGACAGGTATGGATTTCCGCCGGGGCCGAAGCGCCTGTCTCTAAGAAGCTGAGAGCCAGCCTTTCAACCGAGCTGCGCTACAACAATGCCGGACTCTATTACCAGAACTGGGAGCTTGCGCTTGTCAGCAGGATATCGCCGAAAGTGGACTACGAGATTATCGGCTTCAAGCACGTTGAAAAGCTCAACGGGACGGTCTGGCAGGGTGAGAATGACTTTTACGGCAGCATTACCCTCAAGGGAAGACTCGGATCACTGGCCCTGACAGACAGGAACAGGATCGAGCTGTGCACGTTCGCATACGACAACCCGGGCTATATACGCTACAGGAACAAGCTGGCCCTGGCATTAAAGGGCAGATTCGCGCCGTATGTGGCTGACGAGGTTTTCGTGAACATAGGCGGAGAGCATCCCGGAATCAACAGAAACCGCGTATTCGCCGGTCTGAAGGGGAGTGTGGGAAGAGACACCGACCTCGATCTTTTCTTCATGATACAGACAAATGCAAAGTTCCTCGACGAAGGCGAGACAAGAGAGCGGTTCTGCTCAGTCGGAGGGACCTTGACAATCCGCTTCTGAAGCCTGCCTGCCCTGAACTTTTCGCGCCTCGAAATAGCCGATGGAAGCAGAGGATGCCGCCCTGGCATCTCCCGTCTTCCTGTAATCGACAGCTGCTGAGAGATAATGGCTCCTGATATCACAGAAATTCGCTTCATGCAGATAAATGGCATAAGACTCCATATCTTCTACGGCCTCGATGAGCTGATAGGGAGAGCGGTTTCCTTCCTCGGCAGGGAGATCGCCGCACCGCCGCTGCATCCATTCAATGTAGTCGAAGAAGCCGACCCCGTCCCTCGAGAAGATGCCTTCCATCAGGAATTCGTAGGCATCAGAGCAGAGACGGGCAGCCCTCTCCTCTCCGATCAGCTCTGCTGTGAATCCCAGCTGCGGCAGGTATTCGTATGCAGTGGTGCCGCAGAATCTGATCGCATCTTCGGCCGGGATCTCTCCAATCACTTTGATGCTGCCGCCTTCTTTCCGGCATTTCAGAACCTCCCGGGGAAGGGGCTCAAAGCGGCTCAGGACATACTCCTTTTCGCTGCCATCAGCTTTCGCCGCTTTGATGCGTCTCGTGTAGCGGGCTGACATGTCTTCCGTGACGCGCATTACGGGAGCAAAGAGAAGAGGCTCGAATGGGTCCCACAGGTACAGGACGCCTGTCTCTCCAAGCAGCGAATACACCTGTCTGAAAAAATCACTTTTATCATCGATGTGGCAGATGGACGCGCCTGAGACGAGATAGCTTATCCTTCCCCTGTACTGCCCGAGCACATCCGCCATGTTCTCGAAATCCCCATTGGCACACAGTATCTTATCAGAAGGGAAGCCGAGCTCTTCCGGTATCCTCGTTTTCAGGAACGATGTCTTTCTTTCATCCGTGTCAAACAGCAGCAGCCTGATGCCATCTCGCAGAAGCCCTGACTTTTCGAGCTCGAGGATCTTCTTTACAACGGGGACTGTGGTTCCGCCGGTGCCCACTCCGGCCTCTGCGATTATAATCTCATCTGAGATGCCATCTCTCTCTCGCTTTACCAGGGAATCTCCGAGCAGATCGGCAATGTGCAGGTTGCATTCCGAATATCCTATGTTTGTCAGCTCCAGCTCGCCATATCGCGCTCTCGTGCTGACATGGCCCCATTCCACGTCATAGTCCTTTTTGCCGACCATATTGAGTGCATCCCGATAAATGTCCCTTATCGCTGAAAGGCCCATTTCGCCCTCAAGAGCGTCGAGCGCCGCTGCAAGCCCGCCGCTGCGTGACTTTTCCCTCACTGTTTCATCGAGATGGAGTATATCCACGAAGAACTCTACTGAATGTGACGGTATTCGAGCGAGGCTCCCCCGGCTGTTCATCGGATATGTGGCTCTCGAATATGCAGCGTCAAACCAGCCGTCCAGGACAGCAATATACTCGTCTCTCACCACTGACTGGCTCCGCCTCGTATCTTCGCAGTAGAGAGGGTTGAGCAGCTCCGCAGCGAGCATTTCCGCCAGTTTTTTCCGCGATTCCGCCGATGTCTGTTGAGAAACGGGACTGTTATCCATATATCCTCCATCCGGAGTTCTGCACTAGACTAAACACATTCAGAAGATTCAATGGATGTTGTCTGTCATTCCTTTCATAAAGAAAAGCAGCAGCTTCTTCCATGAAGCACCCGGCTCCTTGTGCTTGTTGATGCGGCATTGCAGAAAAATTTCAGAATATCGAAGAATATTGCAGGATGGAAATGTGAAAAGCCCTTGTGAAGACCGTGGAAACCAGCAAAGAGGTATAGGTTATTCTGGCAGATAATATATATACGGCTCTTGAGACAAACGCCGCCAGTAATTGCCGTCTGCATCTGCCCCGGAATTTCCGGAGCCCAATAACACGAAACGAGGATACGCCATGAAGACAGTCATTTACTATTACTCAGGGACAGGCAACTCGCTATGGGTGGCTCGCACTCTCGCAGCAGAGCTCGGGGATACAGAGCTGATTTCCATACCTGCAGTGAAGAGTGAGGCACAGAAGACCGAAGCCGAATGCCTGGGACTTGTCTTCCCAGTCTACATGTGGGGAGTTCCTTCGGCTGTTGTCAAGCTCGTAAGTAATCTCGGCGCTCCTGCCCCGAAATATTTCTTTGCTGTCGCAGTCAATGCCGGGCAGGTGGCAGGGACACTGGTCCAGCTCGAAGGTCTCGTAAAGGATCGCGGAGTGTCGCTTGATGCGGGATTCAGCATAAAAATGCCCTCCAGCTATATCCCGTGGGGAGGCCCGGGCCCTCAGGATAAATTGAAGAAGCTCTATGATGAGGCCAGGGAGAAGATCGCCCTGATAGCCCCTGCTGTCCGTGAGAAGAAGAAGCTGCCTGTTGAAATGGGGCCTCTGTGGCACAGGATAGTGCTCAGCGGTTTACTGTACCGGGTCAGCTATGACAAAGTGCCCTCAATGGACAGGGATTTCTGGGTCGATGAGAAATGCAACGGCTGCGGCACCTGCCAGCTCCTGTGCCCTGCCGGCAACATCACCATGAATAACGGAAAACCTCACTGGAACCAGAAATGCCAGCAGTGTTTCGCCTGCCTGCAGTGGTGCCCGAAAGAAGCGATGCAGTACGGAAAGAACACCCCGAAGTATGAGCGGTATCACCACCCTGAAGTGGCCCTGAAAGACATCCTGCAGTCCCGGAAAAGTGGGGACAGTTAACTACTTTTTATCAGAAAACCAGGGACAGTTAACTACTTTAAAACTGGAGGAATCAATCATGAAAGTTATTGGGTTCAACGGCAGTCCGAGGAAAGAATGGAATACGGCAATGCTGCTCAATAAGGCGCTCGAAGGCGCTTCAGCACAGGGAGCGCAGACCGAGACCGTTCATCTTTATGATCTGCGCTATAAAGGCTGCATAAGCTGTTTCGCCTGCAAGGTGAAAGATGGAAAAAGCTACGGGAAGTGCGCTGTGAAAGACGATCTCTCGCCGGTTCTGGAGAGGATTGCCTCAGCCGACGCGCTCGTCTTCGGCTCTCCGATCTACCTGGGGAGCGTATCAGGCGAGATGCAGTCCTTTCTCGAGCGCCTCGTATTCCCTTACCTGACCTACACAGATCCTCCCGGCTCGCTCTTTCCAAGAATGATATCCACAGCCTTCATATACACGATGAACGTTACAGAGGAGATGATGGGCCAGATCGGCTATGCCCAGAGGTTTGCCGCGACAGAGGGGTTCCTGTCGAGGACTTTCGGGCAGAGCGAGAAACTCCTCTGCTTCGACACATATCAGTTTGACGACTACTCGAAGTATGCAGCGTCGCGCTTTGATCCGGAGAAAAAGAGGAAGCGGAGAGAAGATGTCTTCCCGCTGGACTGCCAGCGCGCCTTTGAAATGGGGGAGAGGATCGCAGGAAAGCGGTGAGCAGTTCCTGTTCCAGGCAGGGAGAAAACATAATAGTATTCGGCTTTGTTTGCGATTTCACATAAATTGAAGTGGGGATGTGAATCAAATGGATTCCTATATAGTGCAGGACAGGGTCCGGCAGCGCTGGATCATTTTCACCACCTGTTTCGCCTCTTTCATGTGCGTGCTCGACGCCTTCATCGTCAATATCTCCCTGCCGACCATAGCGCATACCTTCAATGCAGGCACCACTGAAGTCGCCCGCATCGTAATTGTCTACCTGCTTGTCCTGACGAGCACAATCCCTTTCTTCGGCAAACTTGGCGACCGGATCGGCCTCACGAAGGTCTTCGCGGTCGGATTCGTTGTCTTCACCCTGGGATCTCTGCTCTGCGGCACGTCGATATCCATCAACATGCTGATACTGTCGAGGTGCATTCAGGCTGTCGGAGGCGCCATGCTCAGCGCCGTTCCTGCAGCCATAATACCCCGCTTTCTCCCTGCAGAGATAAGAGGAGTCTCATTCGGAGCCTTTTCGATAACCGCAGCGCTTGGGCTCAGCCTGGGGGCGCCTTTGGGCGGCCTGATAACCACATACCTGTCATGGCATTATGTGTTCCTGCTCAACGTGCCGGTGGGGATAGCGGCCATTTTCCTGGTGCAGAAGCACTTTCCCAGGGATTACAGGCCTCACGATACGCCGCTGCATTTTGACATACCGGGAGTCATCCTGTCGTTTTTCGGGATCGCCTCGCTTCTATACTGTCTCAATAACGGCGCTGCGCTCGGATGGACATCGCGCCCGATTATCATATCCTTTATTCTCTCGCTGATACTGATGACGGTTTTTGTCCTGTGGGAGAGGAGATGCGCCGATCCTCTGATAAACTTCGGGATCTTCAGGCACAGAGACTTCACGCTTGCGAACGCCGCCTGCTTCTTTCAGTTCATGGCACTTACTGGAAACGGATTTCTGATGCCTTTCTACCTGATTCTGGCGAAGGGAGTCAGAGCCGACAGGGCAGGTCTGCTGCTTCTGATCTATTCCATTCTTTTCATGATAGTCGGCCCCATAGCCGGAAAGACTTCAGACAGAATCTCGCCGCGCATTATCTGCATCTTCGGTGTGTTATCTGCAGTTGGCGCCTTCTTCTTCTTTTCCCAGACTCTAGGCGGGAAGGGACTCGTTCAGGCCATCGTATTTCTTGCCTGGCTTGCCGTATCGTTCGGGCTTTTCATGTCTCCGAGCAGCAACCTCGTAATGAGCGCTGCGCCGCCGAAAGAGCACGGCACTGCATCAGCGATGATGAAAACAATTACGAACCTGGGCTCTGCGTTTGGCGTGTGTATCTTTGAGACAGTCTTCACGCTCGGCATGCCCAGAGAAGCCGTACACGGAGGAAAATCGCTTATGGAGAGCCATGTGTCTCAGCAGCAGATCCTGGCAGGGCTGCAAAATGCATATCTGTGCGGGGCCATAATCTGCTCACTGGCCCTGTTCTGCATGCTGCTGGCAAAGGATGCGGAGGCCCCTATTGTGGCACCCCACCGTGGGAGCCAATCACCTGCCCCATAATCCCTGTCAGCGCGGATTGGAATAAAGGCCCTCGATGGCGTCATACTGCGGGAAGTTCGCACACTGATATATTTTAATGTGGTAGCTTCCCTTGCAATAAAACGTATACACATCAGGGTTCTGCCGGACCGTATAGCTCTCCGAATATGTATCCCTGCCTGCTGAAGCGCATGTTGGAATTGTCTTGAGGTACTCAGGTGTCAGATAAGAGAGGGCCTGAGGATATCTCCCTTTATAGTCAGTCGAATACATTTCCAGAGCCGTGCCTATATTCTTCAGGTTGCTCATGCAGGCGGTGAGCTGCCCTGAATTCCTGGCCCTGTAGAAATTGGGCATGATGAAAAAGAAAGTGAATACTATTGCAAATGCGCCGAAAGCTCCTATGCAGCCAGTTTTTCTTATCATATAGGAGTTTCTGAAGATCAGAGCCAATAACAGCACCAGCAGTGAATAGCCTGCAAAAACGGTTATTCCGAGAAGCGCTGCCAGCATGAACCAGGCGATGGCTTCAAGCATCATGTTCGATCCGAGCCAGCCAAGAAAAAACAGCAGAAGGAAAGCTAAGACCACACGCAGAGGCTCTCTGGGATAGGGCATGAAGAAATGGGGAGCCGGTGCTGTGGCGGCTGAATGAGCGGATGCTGCAGGAGCGATTGCTACAGGCGCAGAGTTCTTCATCCTCTCCATGTAGGCCTTCATATCCATCGCTGAATGAAAGCGGGCGCCCGGGTCCTTCTGCAGGCATTTCAGGATCAGGTTCGCCATCCAGAACGGGATTTTTTCGTTGAATTCAGTAGCTGACGGGAAGTTGAACGAGAACCGCGTCACGTCTTCCATGGTGAGGAGGTAGTATATCATGGCGCCGAGCGAGTAAATGTCGCTGCGCGGATCGGTCTGCCCTTTTCCATACTGCTCAGGCGCTGAGAATCCGGGCGTGCCCATAACGAAGGTGTCCCGGACCTTTCCAGGCTTGAAATGGCGCGCTATACCGAAGTCAATCAGCTTTACCTTCCCCTCCGGCGTGATCATGATGTTGGATGGCTTCAGGTCTCTGAAGATGACAGGAGGGTCCTGGTGGTGAAGATAGTCGAGGATGTCCAGGATCTGCTCGACTATGGGGACGATCTCTTCCACGGCATAGGGAGTCCCACGCCTTTTGAACGCTGCCTGGAGAGTCTCTCCCGGCACGAACTCCATCACGATATAGTGGAAGCTTTCGGCGCTGAAAAAATCCGTGATCGACGGGAGCCCTTCGTGGGATAGCGTGCGCAGAATCTCCGCTTCCTGATGAAAAAGAGGGAGGGCCTCTTCTCTTTCTTCGTCACTCTGCGGCTCTTCTTTCATCTCCTTCAGGGCCAGCATCGTCCCGGGGCTTTCATTGTCAACTACGAGATAAACGGTGCTCATGGCCCCCTCGCCGAGCACTTTCTTGACATAGTACCTGTTGTTTACGATGCTTCCCGGTGAAAGAGGGCTCATCTCCGGTCCGCTCCTCGTTCAGATATCAGCAGTTCTTCAGGATAGGGAATAATGAATAGAGAGAGATGCCAGATCGCCCTGACGGGATGTTTGACTGCCGGATAAAGCTATTCTATCCTGACATCCTGAATGCCTTTCGATCAGAGTGTTCCACGTGATTGAATTAATGATTGCCGGATGACATACTGAAGGGAATCGCTGCACATCAGATCGTAATATGAGATCTGCTCCTGCCATCTGTTCACGATATGCAGAGGGAACAGGCAGCAGAAGTTGAAAATCAATACAGAACTATTATGAAAGAGGTCATGCCGTGGTAAAAGAAAAACTATTTTTCCGCATCGCTGCCATTGGATTATTGCTGCTGTTACTGATTCTGTCGTCAGCGCTTTTCAGGCCTGCTTATTGTCCGGCCTCGGACGCCGGGCAGCTTTACGAGAAAATGGTTTCTCTTGAAAAGGAAGGCAGATATGACGAGTCTGCCGGGACGGCGGCTGAGCTCATTGCCCTGGCGCCGCAGAACGACCTCTACCTGGCATATGCAAGCCATGTGGAAAACCTTGCCGGTTATTACGACAGAGGGCTTGAGCACGCCCTCGCGGCCATCAGGATAAACTCAGCCGTACCGTGGTATTATGCCTCGGCGGCCTTCAATGCATACGGCGCAGGCGAAATAGAAACAGCCCGCCTGTACTGCAGGAAAGTCCTTCAATACGGAGCGGCGCAGGCAGGCGAAGGCAACGTCAACAGCGCCGGAGCCATACTCGAAAACATGAAGGAGCGTCATTACACGATTACGTGGAATCTCGATCCTTCAAAGGGAGTAGCCGCTGATGGCTGGTATTACATCCCGACTCCCACTTCAGGGCTGCCCTGCCAGGATTCCAGCTTCAATGTCAAGGGAGCCTCGGAGAAAAAGCTGGTTGCCAGCGAAGGCAACACCCTCCTGTATTTCAGGCCTGCTGGCGGCGGGAGCGTTACAATGACAGCCTCTGCAGCAGTCAAGCCATACAGCTTCAAGAAAAGGCTGGCGGAACACAGCAGGTCCGAAGAGATCCCCGATGAAGCGAGGATATATCTGGGCAGCAGTGAAGGCATCAATCCGCAGAGCCCGGCCCTCTCCGGCATAGTGGGAAGCCTCAAAAGCCCGGATAGACTGAAGACGGTGATGAACATCCTGAAATGGATGAAGAGTAATATAAGCTATAAGATCGAGGATTTCAGGAATGTTGAGGAGATAATAGACAGGGGGTACGGCGAGTGCGGGTGCTGGTCGGCTCTGTTTACCGCCCTGTGCAGGAGCGCCGGCATACCTGCCAGGATAATATGGGGCGTCGTCCTCGATCGCACGCCTGATCATTCTTTTGCGCCTGAAGGGCACATGAAAGGGCACGCCTGGGCGGAGTTTTATATCGGAGGCGTTGGATGGGTGCCTGTCGAGCCGCAGCACATGCCGACAGTCGGCCTGCTTCCGACTTCGTATGTGAGAATGTATCACTGTGAGATGAAGAGCCGCCACTGGACGGCTGAAAACTTCCGGGCATCTGATAATATGGTCATCATGGGCGGCGATACACCCGGATACAGTGAAAAATGAGAGCGCAATACAGACTGGCACAATATTCCCCAGTCCTGCATGGAAGAAGATCTCTCACGGTTTTATCTTTCTGTAGAGCCAGCGCGCCAGCAGATAGCCAACTGTCAGTGTGCATATGATCAGCAGGCACCCTGCATAAAAAGCCATCTCCAGCGGGGCTTCTCCTGAAATGCCGCGGCTCTTCATATACTGTGAAAACGGAAAGGCGAGAGCGGTCATCACCGCTCCGGTCAGTATCAGGATAATCAGTCTTTTATACACTGGCTTCATCGTTGCTGGTCAGATGCTCCTGGAATTCAATGATCGTCTTCAACGGAACAGTATTGAAATCCTGTGATTGTCAATGACTGGGACAGCTAATCATTCTTGACGACAATTCTTTCACCGTCCACCAGTGTGAGGCTCATGTGTTCTGCAGACTCACGGAGATCGTCTGTAAAACCTGACAGGGAGAATATGACAGATGAGATGTTGTGCTGCCATTCTGAAGGCAGCAGGTGCGCTTTATCTCTCAGGGCCTGGAGTACGTTCAGCCCCACAGGGCCCTTCCACCATTTGCATTCGCCAATCAGGATTCCGCGCTTCCCTTTATCGGAGAGCTCTGCCGTGATATCCAGATCCATTTTTCCACTCCACAGCCTCCCGACCCGGAGCGGTGCGGCTTCATGGATTTCAGACCAGCGATGAAGCACGAAGAGCCGGCAGATCTGCTCAAAGGCCGTTCCAAGCCAGGTGTCCAGGAAGGGCTCTATGAATTCCCTCCAGACAGTCTCACCCTGTCCGGCCTGTATGAGGCTCTGATGCGGCAGGATAAAGCGGCACCAGAAGGCTATGAAAGGGTCTCCGATGACATACAGCCCTTTTTTACTCTTTTCCGGATGAGCTTCAGTGAAAGGGACGTCCCTCCGAATGAAGCCCAGCTCCCGCAGGGTGCCGAGGTATCGCGAAGCGGCAGTCACAGGAATGCCGGCCCGCGACGCAATCTCAGAGATGCGGGTGGCGCCTCCTGCCACGGCCTTCAGCAGAGTCATATAAGTGGTAATCTGTGTCAATTCGGTTCTCAAAAGAAAGTGCACCTCGTCAAAGAAGAAACCCTGAGGGCTCAGCGCCTCCCTCATGAGATTGGCTTTCAGGTCTTCTGCGGAGTCAAAACGCTCCAGGTATGCAGGAACTCCGCCGAGGATACAGTATGCCATCAGCCTGTCACGCACTGTATAACCGGGGAAAAACCGGGCCGCATCCCAGGGGAGCAGCGGGCCCAGCCGCTCCTGACCGGTTCTCCGGCCAAAGAGAGGAGAGCGCTCGGCCAATACCTCCTGTTCCATGAAGCCTATATGGGATCCGCACAGAATGAGAAACAGGCCGGATGACCTGGAATGATTATCCCACCATCTCTGTATCACGGAGGGCAGCGCAGGATTATCCTGGCAGAGATAGGGAAACTCATCCAGAACTAGCACCAGCTGTTCCTTTTCTGAAATCCTGGAAAGGTAGGTAAGAGCGGCATCCCATGAAGCAAAGCTCAGAGAACCCAGCATTGGATCCGGAAATACGGCGGCAACAGTCTCCCTGAACTGCTCCAGGTTATCCCGCTCTCTCACCTGCGTGGCGAGGAAATAAACATGACGCCTGCCTCTGCAGAACTCGCGAAGTAAAGCCGACTTTCCAATTCTGCGCCGACCGTACACCACGAAGAGCTCTTCCTGCCCTCTGGCATAGCGTTCGTTGAGGCCATTGAGCTCATTTGACCTGTTGATGAACAAAGCCATCTCCTCATGGAAATACTATAATATGGATTATTATACTATAAATTATAATATCTCGCAAAAGCATTGTCAATGCTGTCCTTATGGCTTTTGCAGGTCCATTCTTTCACTGTCGGACAGTATCATGACAATCAGTCATTTATACACTGGCTTCATCCTTGCTTCGGCTCGCCGTTTTTCACAGGTCCCCGGCATCGATGATTTCGATGTCTTTTTCGGTGAGACCGCAATCATATTTCAGCACCTGCTCGTCCACTTCCCGCTCCTGGGCAGGTAGCGGGCTCCTGTAAACCGGCCTGGATTCCTTCTGCCCCAGCAGCCTCGCTTTCAATGTCTCGGGATCGCCTGTCACGAAGACCATCTTCATCTTCCGGTGCGCGAGCCTTCTTGAGAGCGCCGAAGTGACATCGCCGTTCGTGACGGTTTTCATCTTCCCGCCGATCAGGTTTATGAAATATGGAGTGCCATAGAAGGCCGAGTCCATTGAAAAGCCCAGCTGCTGCATGGGGTCGTAGGCCCAGAGCATGGAGTTGTACTTGACGAAATCTCTCGCATCTCCGAAGTCTTTGTCGGACAGTCCTTTTTCGGCCATCTGATTGAGCTGGTAAAGCGCGTACCGGGCGGCGAACCAGGCGTTCTCGTTGCTCAAAGTCCTGAGCCATATGGAGAAATACTGCTGCGAGCGGGGGAATCTCACGCCTGGCATCTTGTCCTGGCCGCTCTCCCTGAACTTTTCGATATAGGAATAATCTCCATAGTTGAAGCCGCGCATCTTCCGCAGCCCGCGGCACAGCAGGCAGCTTAGATACCTGTGCTGCCCGAAATATGAGTTGACAATCATGAGCGGGTAAAAATCATCATCGGCCCTGGTGAAATCTTCCGGGAATCCCATGGCCACATCGCACGAGCCGCCGTCTTTCCTTACAATCAGCACCCTGTTTCTGTCGACGCGCTCCGGGGATATGAGGGCGGGCTTTTCAGGCTTCCCTGCCGGAAGCGCTGCGAGATCCTTTGTCACCATCTCCTTTATCGCGCCAGGCTCTTTGCCTGCCACGCCCAGATCGTAGTTGTCCCTTGTATAGTGCGATTTGAAAAAGGAGTCCACATCGCCGGTTTTGATCCGGGCAAGCGACTTCTCGGTTCCTGAATCGGGCTTCCCGTAAGGGTGGCCCCGGTAGATGAACCTCTCCAGAGCCGCCTTTGCAAGGCTCTCGCCCTGGCTCGACAGGTATTCGCGGCTGTTCGCCGCCTGCGTAATGGCGCGCTGAAGCAGATCTTCATCCATCCTGGGCGCAGTGACGCCTTTGATGAAAACAGGATAGACCTCCTTGAGCTTCTCCCTGTGGACCTTGAGAAAATATGTGGTGATCTCCTTGTCTGTAGTAGCCGAGAATGGCGCTCCGGAGGTCGGAGCCCTGTCGTCGAGGGCTCTGTCTATCTGATCCTCGATTACTCTTGTTGTTATGAAGTTCAGGCCCTCCAGGCCTTCAGGATCATCTGCGGCTCCTGTCCGGAATGACAGCACGATATATACGACCTCTGATGCAGGGAGCGCCAGCACGGTTGCCGTGGAGGCACCGCCCGGGCTCTTTACCTTGTCAGGCAGAGCGGCGAACAGCGGGGATGTGAAAGCGAGTATGAAGATTAATGCCAGGCAGATTCTATTCATGAGCGTCCTTTCCTTCGACCAGCGTTATCACGGTCCTGTTCTTTTCAGTCAGATATTTTGCGGCGGCGGCTCTTATCACTTCAGGCGTCACCTTGAAGTAGCTCTGATAGTAAAGGTTCACTGCCTGTGGATTTCCTGAGAGGAAGTAGGGGGTGGCAAACATGAAGGCTATCCTGTTCAGTGAATCCATGTTCGTAAGGGTTCTGAACCTTCTTTTCTCCCTGATCCCGTCCAGCTTTGCTGAATTGCAGAGGCTGTTTCTCATTGTGTCTACTTCACTGAAGAAGATCTCCCTGACCTTCCCGATGTCGTCCCTGCTTCTGAGCTTCAGAAGGCTGGTGAAGAGCCCGGGGTCCCTGGTGGAGCATCCGCCGGGGATGCTGAACGATGTCACGAGCTTCTGCTGATAGACGAGGCGCCTGTAAAGCGATGAGCTCTCGGAAAAGTAGAGATCACGGATCAGATCGATGGCTGGAACTTCCATATTCTTAGGATCATATCCCGGGATGTGGTATGAGATCTGCAGATATGCAGAGGTCTTTCCGGGATATTGTATCTCCGACTTCCTCTCTGCCTGCTGGGCCGGCTCGGCTGGAATCTCGGGAAGAGCTTTCCCGGGCTTCAGCGGGCCATAATTGCGGCTGATTATCTCCCTGGTCGCCTTCTCGTCAAAATCTCCGGCTACGACGAGGCGGCAGTGGTTCGGCTTGTAATAGTCGCGGTAGAAGCTCATCACCCTTTCGCGGTTTTCAGGCATCTTTTTCAACGTATCGAGGTGCTCAGGCATGTCCCTGTATGGATGGACTGAGTAGGCGATCTGATAGAGCCTGCTGTCCAGCATGCTCAGAGGCGTCCGGTAATGCGCCAGATACTCGCCGAGCACCGCTCCTGTCTCCGCTCTGTACTGATCGTCGGGTACGTTGAGGTTCACGAGCTTATCAGCCATTATCTCAGAAAGCCTGTTGAAGGCGTCGCGGGGAAATATCCTATAATAGCAGGTGTAGTCGCTCTCGGTGAAGCCCTGCGAATAGACTCCATACCTTGAATAATATTCATCGACCTTCTCCACGGAATAGTTCTTCGAGTCGCGGAACATCAGGTGCTCCATCAGGTGGGTATATTCTATCTCATCAGGCTTCTTCTCTGATTTCATGCCCACGTCGAAGGCCAGGAAATCCATCATCACCCCGTCGTGTCCGTATTTTATCAATACCACTTCCATCCCGTTATCAAGCCTGTAAGTCTCTGCCTTGAAAGGATACAGGCCCGCCCGGGACGGCGCAGCGGCGGTTATGCACAGTAATAGAACAAGAGCCAGTGTCATGCAGTTTCTCATAGTTCCTCTTTCCACTCAACGATATCAGACTGGGAAAACTGACAGTTGTCCCAGTTCTCGGCGGTTGTTACAAAATTGTTAATATAAGAGTCTGTCCCCATTTTCCAGGGCTTCGAGGAGGCGCGCGGCAAGCGTTTTCACGTGCGGCATGGTCAGCATCGTGTTGTGATCGCCAGGCACGCTGAATATCCGCACAGGGCCTTCAGAGTATCTGTCCCAGCCCCAGGCCTCCTCCTTCAGCACTTCCAGGTACTCGCCAGGGAAGTAGTAGCCGGGAACAGGCTCTTCGCTCTTGAAGAGCGCTACAGGCAAAGGGTTTTTCAGGGACGGCACGTAGCTTATCGTCGAATTGACTCTGTTCACATTTATCAGACCGCGCAGTCTCTCTTCACCTGCATCGGGAGGGAGGATCTGCGCTTTCATGAGCTGCCTTGCGAAATAGTCGAGCTGCCCTTCCGCACTCAGCTCTCTGAGTGCCTTTTCGTCGACCTCGAGGGTTACACCTGCCCATTTGCCGAGGATTCTGCCCATCTCGACATACCATTTTGCGTCATCCCATCCCAGAGCATCGGATGTGATCCCTCTGCCAGGCGCAGGCGACTCGAAAATGGCCAGAAGTGCTATGGATTCGCCCTCGTCAATGAGCTGCTGCGCCATTTCGAACGCCACCTTGCCGCCGAACGAGTGGCCGCCTATCGAATAGGGACCTTGTGGCTGCACCTTTTTGATGTCCCTGATGAAGCAGGCTGCCATCTCCTCTATTGTCGTGAAAGGCTCCGATCTGCCGTCGAGGCCTGCAGATTCGAACGCGTAGAACGGACGGTCTTCGCCGAGATTCACGGCCAGCTCGTGCAGGTACATCACAGTGCCTCCGCCTCCAGGCACGCAGAAGAAAGGAAGCTTGTCGCCTGAGGCCTGTATCGTGACAAGAGGCGACCAGGGGCCTTCTTCCTCTCCGGCTCTCTGCAGGCATTCGGCCAGCTTCTCTATGGTCGGGGACTCGAACAGGCGGGACAGCGGCAGGCTTATCCCGAAGCCCTTTTCTATAGCCGCCATGAGGCGCACGGCCAGCAGGGAGTGGCCTCCCAGGCTGAAGAAGGACGTCCGGACTCCTATGGCTGTCCTTATCTCGAGGATCTCCCTCCAGATTCTCTCCAGCTCTTTCTCCCGCTCATTTCGCGGCGCCACATAGCCCTCTTTCTCAGGAGGCCGGACAGGCTCAGGGAGCGCTCTCCTGTCCACCTTGCCGCTCGGCGTCCTTGGAAGAGCGTCTATGATTATCATGAAGGATGGCATCATGTAGTCCGGGACGCGCTGCTGCAGATAGTCCCTCAGCCTTGCGGAGAGCCAGCTGCTGATCCTGCTCTTCAGAGGGTCGTTTGTGTATGAAGATGGCCATACAGGCTCTGACGCGATGTCTGTGGCTGAGCCGGAAATCGATCCTGTCGAAGCCGCCTGCTCTGCCAGGCCGGATTCTCTCTGCATTGCAGATACTGCATCCGCTCCCGCAATCTCAGCCGCTCTTCTAGTCGCCAGCCTGAATACGGCGTCAAAGGCTCCTTCAGGATGGCTCATATCCCATCTCAGCTCCACGATATAGCCATTTTCGGCGCCGAGACTCAGCAGGTCATCAGGCCGGACAGCGCTCTGCTGAGAAGCTGCGGCCTTTTCCCTGATCTCTCCGGCTGTAAGGGCCGAGCCTCTGTCTGACAGAATCTTTGCAGCAAGAGCGTCTCCGATGACCCTCCTGTTCGGGATCGATGAAACGAGCAATTCCTCCGGCTTTTCAGCGCCGAGCAGTCCGCCGAGCGTCTGCAGCGAAAGACTGCCGGACTGCCATTCCAAGGAGGGAATCTGCTTCTCTTCCGCCTTTTCTCCTATGTCGATTACCGCATCGTATCTGAATCCAGTCAGCTCGTTCTGATACCTTCCAGCCTTCAGGAGCGCACTCGCGCCGCTGACCAGGCTGTTCCGCTCTTTCATTGCCGTGAAGAACGAAGGATCGATAAGAAGCTCCTCTTCCTGCCACATTCCCTGCCTGACCGCCTCGGAAAGCTCTTCTGCCGAAGCTGACGGCGAGGCGTTGAACAGCTTCACGGAAGCGTGGTATTCCCTGAGCAGCCGGTAATTGCGTATGTCGCCTGTGAAGACGTGCCCTCCGGCTTTCACGAGTCTGAAAGCCTTCTCAAGCACAGCCAGCAGGTATTCGACAGATGGGAAATACTGTATGACCGAGTTCATTATCACCAGATCGTAATGACCGGCATCCAGGTCGTCCAGCTCGTCGGCATTTCTGCACAGGAGCCTCACATTTTCGAGGCCCGGCACAGAGGCTCTGATCTTCTCGATATGCTGCAATGAGACTGCCGAGAAATCGGTGCCTGTGTATTCTTCGCAGGAAGGGGCGATCCGGGACAGCAGCAGGCCGGTTCCGCAGCCTATCTCGAGGACACGGCGCGGCTTCAGCGACAGTATCCTCGACACTGTCGCATCGACCCACTCGCGCATCTCCTCCTCCGGGATCGGCTTTCCTGTGTAGCTGCTGTTCCAGCCTGTTATGTTGAAGGTGATGTCTTCAGAGACCGAAGGAGCGGCCATGGTCTGATCGTACAGGCTCTGCCAGTGCGATACCTGCTCGCGCCGCCATCTCTCGACCATCTCTCCCAGGCCTCTGATATCTCGCACAGGGACTGCATAGGCTACCAGCTGCCTGTCTCCGCCGGGGCTCAGATATGGAATAACGACGGCATCGTCCACGTCGTCGTGCGCTGCAAGCACGCTCTCCACCTCTCCCGGCTCTATGCGGAATCCCCTTATCTTGACCTGCTCGTCTGCGCGGCCCAGGAAGTCCACAGTTCCGTCAGGAAGCCACCTGACCCTGTCTCCCGTCCTGTAGAGGCGCTCTCCGGAGCCTCCCGTGAAAGGATCCGGGATGAACCGCTCCGCAGTCAGCTCAGGCCTGAAGAGGTATCCCCTGGCCGTTCCCGCTCCTCCTATGTAAAGCTCGCCAGGCACGCCTGCCGGCACAGGATCAAGATTCCCGTCGAGAACATAGAACGTCATGTCATCGAGCCTCCTGCCGATCGGCGAGTGGACCTGGCCGTTCTTCAGGTCTGCAGGGCTCAATGCGTGGAAAGTCGCATGGACGGTTATCTCGGTTATGCCGTACATGTTGACGAGCTGCGGCGACTTCTGATCGTGGAGATCCCACCAGGCCCTGAGCCTCGATACGTCTAGGCTCTCGCCGCCGAAAACGACGTAGCGGAGCGACCTGTTCAGGCGCTTCGCCGCCTGGCTGATCAGAGATGTGAACGCAGAAGGAATCTGAGACAGAACCGTGACCTGCTCTTCTTCGAGCAGTCCCCGGAAATGTGCCGGATCCCTCGTGGTGAGGAACGGCGCAATTACGCACCGGGCTCCGTGCAATAGCGCTCCCCATATCTCCCAGACAGAGAAGTCGAAAGCATATGAGTGGAAGCAGCTCCATACGTCTGCGCAGTCGAAGCTGAACAGCCTGTCTGTCTCTGCGAAGAGCCTGGTCACGTTATCGTGCGTGATAAGCGTTCCCTTGGGCCTTCCTGTGGAGCCTGAAGTGTAGATGATGTAAGCCAGATTCTCTGAAATCGCCCCGCTCTCAGGGTTCCCTGGATCCTGTCGCTCCATCGGAGCTTCATCCATTGTGACAGTCCTGATATCGAGATCCCTGAAAAGATGGGAGGCTGACTTCTGCATCACGATTACCTCCAGCTTCGCGTCGTCAGCCATGAAGCCGAGCCGCTCGGCCGGATATGAAGGATCGAGAGGCAGATAGGCTCCGCCTGCTTTCAGGATCGCGATGAGCCCGGTCACCATTTCGATTGAGCGCTCGGCGCAGAGCCCGACAGGCTTCTCAGGGCCGACTCCGAGGCGCATCAGCTCATGGGCCTGGATGTTGGCTCGCCTGTTCAGCTCGCCATAGCTCACGTGATGATCGCCGCATGTGAGCGCGATGGCGTCAGGCCCCTCCATGGCCCGCTCCTCGAAGAGCCTGTGCAGGCATGCGCGCCTGCGCGGCGCTGATTCCACGGCATTCCACCCGTTCACGATCATATTCCTCTGGACGGATGAAAGGACGGGCAGTTCGGAGATCCTCATCCCCGGCCTGGCTGCGGCAGCTTCGAGAAGCACAGTGAAGCTGGACATCATGTCGTCTATCGTCTTGCGGTCGAATAGATCGGAGCTGTAGAAAACGTTGAAGTGTATCCCCTCTGGCTGCTCCCAGGCGTTCACCTCCAGATCGAACCTGACGGTCACCGCATCGGCATCGAGCGGCGTGACTGCAAGCCCTGAAAGGGAGAGCTCGGGCATCGGGGCGTTCTGCAGCACGAAGATGACCTGCACGATCGGCTGGCGGTCCATGTGCCTCTCAGGGTTCAGCTCATCGACTATCTTTTCGAACGGGAGATCCTGGTGCGCATACGCCTCTATGCAGGTCTTCCTCGTCCTCTCCAGCAGCTCCGTGAATGTCGGGTCGTCGGACAGATCGCTTCTGAGGGCCAGCGTGTTGACGAAGAAGCCTATTATGCTCTCGATCTCCCTGCGGTTCCTGTTTGCCACAGGCGAGCCGACCACTATGTCCGAATCGCCGCTGTACCTGTGCATCAGCACGGTAAATGCAGCGAGCAGCGTCATGAAGAGCGATGTCTGGTTTGCCGCGCACAGCTCGCGCAGCCTTTCCTTCAGCGAGGCGTCTATCGCGCAGGTCGTCATCTCTCCGCGGAAGCTCTGGACAGGCGGCCTGGGCCTGTCATACGGAAGCTCGAGCAGCGCCGGAGAGTCTTTCAGGCGCTTCTTCCAGTAGCTCATCTGCTCTTCGAGCACCGCGCCGGACAGCCACCTGCGCTGCCAGATCGCAAAATCCGCGTAATGCACCGAAAGCGGCGGAAGAGGCGAGGGCTCTCCCTTCAGGAAGGCGTCATACAGGGCTACTGTCTCCCTTATCAGGATGCCCATCGACCACCCGTCAGAAACTATGTGGTGCATCGTGGCGAGCAGTATGTGGTCCTCCCTGGCCGCCTTCACCAGCGTCAGCCTCAGAAGCAGGTCCTTCGACAGATCGAACGGCTTCAGAGCCTCGTCGCGGGCCATTTTTCCGATCTGCACGGCCTGCTCGTCAGGGGAGAGGTGCGAAAGGTCTGTCAGCGGAACGTCGAGCCCTGTAAACGGATCTATGATCTGCACAGGCGCTCCGTCCCTGGATACGAGCCTCGTCCTGAGCGGCTCGTGGCGGCGCACTATCTCCGCAAAGGCCCGCTTCAGCGCGTCGAGGTCGACAGGACCCTGCAGCCTTATCGCTGCAGGCATGTTATAGAACGGGTTGCCCGGCATCAGCTGATCGAGGAACCAAAGGCGCTCCTGCGCGAAGGAGAGAGGGAGGTCGCCTGTCCGGCTCCCTGCTTCTATCTGCGGAGCCGCCGCGCCTTCCGAGGCCTTCAGCATGCCTTCTATCGCGCCTGCCAGAGCTTCCAGCACGGGCGACTCGAAGATGGTCCTGAGCGGGATGTCGAGCGAGAAGGCCCTGCAGACCCGCGAAATGACCTGAGTGGCATAAAGCGAGTGGCCTCCCATCTCGAAGAAGTTGTCGCCCCTTCCGACTCTCTCGAGGCCGAGCACCTCTTTCCAGATATCTGCCAGCATCTCCTCGGCAGGAGTGGAAGGAGGCGTGAAGCGCCCTGCGTCTGCAATGCGCTCCGGCACAGGAAGGGCTCTCCTGTTCACCTTGCCGGTCCCGGAGAGCGGGAATGAATCCATTATGACTATCGCTGACGGCATCATGTAGGCAGGAAGCCGCTCCCTGAGGTATTCCCTGAGGATCGGAGCCATTCGGCTTCGCACGACGAGGGCGAGCGGGTCGTTGACGTATTCGCTCCACCTGCCAGGCAGCCTTCCCTGGGCCGGGATTACTGGAACCGCTTCCGGCTCAGCCGAAGCCCTGTGGAACACCACATCGAACGAGCCGTCCTTATATCCGCTCTCCCAGGATATCTGCGCCGACCAGTCCGTGCCGCTGCACAGGCCGGAAATCCCGGCGGGATCGAGGCCTCCCTCTCTCTCCGCTGAAAGGGCGGCAAGCTCTCCAGCATCGAGCGGAGCCGGGCTCGACATCATGATCTCGACAGCGGCGGCATCGTGTAAGACTCTGCTGTTCGGCACCTGCCTGATTCCGAGGAAATCGCCGGTCTCTTTTTCGAGAGACGACTTCACGAGGTCAGGCGAAAGCCTGTCACCGCGCCAGTCCATCCATCTGATGCGCTTTTCCCGCTCATTGCCGTCCAGGTGCACAAAGGCGTCGTATCTGAACCTGGAGAGCTCGTTCAGATAGCTTCCTTCCTTGGGCAGCACCTCCACGAAGCTCACCCTGCCGAACTTCTCTTTCAGCGCAGTGAAGAACAGAGGCGATATGAGAAGCTCGTCCTCGTTGGCAATCTCGGACCTGACCCTTCTCAGGAGGTCCGATACCGCCAGGGCAGAAGGAGACCTGTAAAGCGCCACTGATGTGTGATATGCCTCGAGGAGGCTCAGGTTCCGCAGATCGCCCATGAAGATCCATCCGCCGGGCTTTACCATCTCCATGGCGCCTTCGACTACAGCCATCAGGTAATCAATTCCCGGGAAGTACTGCACGATCGAGTTCAGGATCACTGTGTCGAAGCTGTGCCTGTCGAATCCGCCGAAGTCATCTGCGTTTCTGCAGAAAAGCCTTACATGGGACAGCCCTGCTGCTGATGCCTTTATCTTTTCGATGTGGGCGAGAGATACAGGCGAGAAATCCGTTCCGACGTAGGCCTCACATTGCGGCGCAATCCTGGACAGGAGCAGGCCTGTCCCGCATCCGATTTCAAGCACTCTCGCAGGCCTCCTGGACGTGATCCTCGCTACGGTATTGTCTACCCACTGGCGCATGTCTTCTGCCGGGATCTGCCCGCCTGTATAGCTGCTCTGCCATCCCGTTATCTTGAAGGTGATGTCGTCTCCGGGAAGGCCCGGATCTGCCATGGTCTCCTCGAAGAGGCGCTGCCAGTGCGATACGCGCTCCCTGTGCCATTCTCTCAGCAGATCCCTGATCTCTCCGCTGTTTCTGTCCGGAACGGCGTAGGCTATCAGCTCGGCATCCCTGTCCCCTCTCTTCCTCGCCAGCACGACCGAGTCGGCAACGGCTTCATGCTTCGAAAGCACAGCCTCCACCTCTCCAGGCTCTATCCTGAAGCCGCGGATCTTGACCTGGTGATCGACCCTGCTCAGGAACTCGAGCTTTCCGTCGGCGAGTCGGCGCACCGTGTCTCCCGTCCTGTACAGGCGCGCCCCGCCCGCCCCGCTGTGCGCATCAGGCACGAACTTCGCAGCGGTCAGCTCAGGGCTGTTCAGATAGCACCTCGACAGCCCGTCGCCTCCTATGTAGAGCTCGCCGGGCACTCCGACGGGCACCGGCTCGAGGTTCCTGTCCAGCACGAAGGCGGTCGTGTTCGCCAGCGGCTCTCCGATCGGCAGTATGGAGCGTTCCGCGTATTCAGTGCCGAGATGGCAGAACGTGGTGAACGTCACTGTCTCAGTGGGGCCGTAGACGTGCAGAAGCCCCTCGGGGCTCTCCCTTCTGCTCATCAGTTGATGCACTTTCGATGCGTTTACAAGCTCTCCGCCGAACAGGATCGTTTTCAGCCTGAGAAGTATTTCTATCTCTGTATCTACGAGCGTGTTGAACAGCGCCGTGGTGAAGAACTGCGCCGTCACGCACTTTTCCTTTATGAGCGCGCTGAGCCTGAATGGGGCGAGAAGCGTGTCGCGCGGGATTATCTCGATGCAGGCGCCGTTCAGCAATGCTCCCCAGATCTCGAACGTCGAGGCGTCGAACGACACATTCGACGCATGGGCGATCACATCGCCCGGCCTTATCGAGATATAGTTCTGATCCCTCACGAGCCTGACGATGTTGCGGTTCGTGACGCATACTCCCTTCGGCTCGCCTGTCGAGCCTGAGGTATACATGATGTAAGCCAGGCTGTCCGGATGGACGGCGCTCCCTTCGATGGAAGGACTGGACGGTGATGCGGCGTCATTCCCCGGCTGCGCAAACCAGTCGTCTTCGGCAATGACTTCAATTTCTTTGCCGAGCCCCTGCAGGACCGGCAGGGAGGCCTTTGCTGCCAGAAGCACCTTGATATCAGAATCCCCGATTATGTAAGCCAGTCTCTCCCGCGGATAGTCCGGATCGAGAGGCACGAACACGCCGCCGGACCTTACAACGGCGAGAACTGCCGCCAGCATCGATATGGAGCGCTCGGCGCAGATCCCGACAGTCACTTCAGGCTTCACCCCGAGAGCGATGAGGCGACGTGCCAGCGCGGAAGCCCTTGAATCGAGCTCTCCATATGTGACGTACTGATCGTCGAAAGCGGCGGCGACGGCATCAGGAGCCATCCTGACCTGCTCCGCGAAGAGGCCGCGGAGCGTTTCGCCGCATGGATATGCCGTTCCGGTCCTGTTCCAGCCGGCGAGCATGTGCCGCTCGTCAGGGGACATCAGGGAGAGCTCTGAGAGCCTCGTCCCAGGCGACTCGGCGGCTCTTTCGAGGATGGTCCTGTAGTTCAAGAGCATACGCTCTATCGTCCCGGCGTCGAAGAGATCGGCGCTGTACATGAACGTGCAGTCGATTCCTGACAGGCCTTCCCACAGGTACGCCTCCAGGTCGAACCTGACGGTAGCCCCGTCGTCGGCGAGGGGAGACACTGAAAGCCCTGAATGCCTCGTGTCCGGCATCGGGGCGTTCTGGAGGGCGAACACCACCTGCACGAGAGGCTGCCGGTCCATGCTCCTTGCAGGGGCCAGCTCGTCGACGATCTTCTCGAAAGGAATGTCCTGATGAGTGTAAGCCTCGATGCAGCTCTTCCGGGTCTCGAGCAATAGCTCGCCGAAGGTGCGGTCCACCGAGAAATCGTGTCTCAGCACGAGCGTGTTGACGAAGAATCCTATCAGGCCCTCTATCTCCCTCCTGTTGCGGTTCGCAACAGGCGATCCTATGAGGATATCGTCCTCGCCGCTGTATCTGTTCATCAGTATCGCGAAGCCTGACAGAAGGGTCATGAAGAGAGTCGTCCCTGAGCGCTCGCTGAGCGCTCTGAGGCGCCAGGCCAGCTCGGGATCTATGGTCAGTGATGCCTTCCCGCCCCTGAAGCTCTGCACAGGCGGGCGCGGGCGGTCGCAAGGGAGCGGCAGCAGTGACGGGGCGTCGGCGAGGCGGCTCTTCCAGTATGCCATCTGCATGTCGAGAACCGGCCCTGAAAGCCATTTCCGCTGCCAGAGGGCAAAATCGGCGTACTGAACCGGGAGAGGCTCGAGCGGCGACGGGTGGTCGTCGAGGAAGGCTTCGTACAGCGCCACTATCTCCTTCATCAGCACTCCCATGGACCAGCCGTCCGATACTATGTGGTGCATCGTCAGCAGCAGCACATGCTCTTTATCTCCGCATCTCAGCAGTGTCACCCTGATCAGGGCGTCATGTGAGAGGTCGAAGGTCCGGAGCGCCTCCTGGCGGGAAAGCCGCTTCAGCTCCGATTCCTGTGGCTCTGCGCCGAGCCTTGAGAGATCGACTGTATCGAGGACGAGCCCTGCCGATTCCCTTACAACCTGTCTCGGCTCCCCGCTCCGGGAGATGAAAGACGTGCGGAGCGACTCGTGCCGAATCGTGATCTCTTCGAAGACGCGCCGGAGGATGTGGATATCGAGGTTCCCTTCGATTCTGAATGCCATCGGGATGTTGTAGAACGGATTCCCCGGCACCAGCTGGTCGAGGAACCACAGCCGCTCCTGCGCCCATGACAGCGGCGTGGAGGCATCGCGCCTCTCCGGCTCTATCGGCGGGATCACGTCGAGCTGCGCCGAATGCATCACCATATCGATCCGCGCCGAGAGATCTCTCAGCGTCGGGTAATCAAAAACTGTCCTGAGCGGCAGATCTATCGGGAAGGCCCTGCAGACTCTCGACACGACCTGTGTGGCGTTCAGCGAGTGCCCTCCGATCTCCAGGAAGTTGTCGTACACTCCTGTCCTCTCCACCCCGAGCACTTCTTTCCAGATGCCTGCAACAATCTCTTCTGTAGGCGTCGATGGCGGCTCGTAGTTCTCTCCCTGGCTGCCTCTCTCAGGAGCGGGAAGCATTCTTCTGTCGACTTTCCCGCCTGAAGTGAGCGGGAATGCCCTCACCATGGTGAACGACGAAGGGAGCATATACTCAGGAAGCCTGTCCTTCACGAACGCCTGCAGCGTGTGGCTCGTCAGGACAGGGTTTTCAGGCTGGATGTACGCGGCCATGTAGGGGTGGCCCGGCAGATCTTCCCGCAGCACTACGACAGCCTTCTTCACGGAAGGATGCCCTGACAGTACCGCTTCGATCTCACCGAGCTCGATCCTGTATCCTCTGATCTTGACCTGGTTGTCGACTCTCCCCAGGTAGTCAATCGATCCGTCAGGGAGCCGGCGGACCAGATCGCCTGTCTTATAAAGCCGCCCGCCCCTGCCGAACAGGTCGGGGATGAAACGGGAAGCCGTCTTCACGGCATCTCCGAGATAGCATCTGGCAAGCCTCTCTCCGCCTATGTGAAGCTCTCCGGGCACGCCGACAGGCATCGGTCTAAGGGTGGGATCGAGGACGTAGAAGGTCATATCAGGAAGGCGCATTCCGATGGGAGACGTGATGTATGTCTCCGCCATTTCGTCAGGGCTCAGCTCATGGAAAGTCGAATGGACGGTCGTCTCCGTGATGCCGTACATGTTCACGAGGGAGGCCCGCCCGCCGTGTCGCTCCCACCAGGGGGCCAGCCTCTGCACGTCAAGCCTCTCTCCTCCGAAGACTATGTAACGCAGGCTGAGATTGGCTCCGTGCCTCCTGCCGTCCACCTCCATGAGGCTCATGAACGCTGATGGTGTCTGGGACAGCACCGTCACGCCGTCTTCCTCCAGCAGGCGGTGGAATCTCTCGGTGTCTCTCGTGACACATGAGGGCACTATGTCGAGGCTCGCGCCAGACAGCAGAGCGCCCCAGATCTCCCATACCGAGAAGTCGAAGGCGAAGGAGTGGAAGCAGCTCCAGCGGTCATCCGAAGAAAGCTCGAAGAGATCCTCTGTCGCCCGGAAGAGCCTGGTGACGTTCGAATGCGGTATCAGCACGCCCTTGGGCCGCCCTGTGGAGCCTGAAGTGTATATCACATAGGCCAGGTTCCCTGGGAGAGCAGACGGGGCCTGGTTTTCAGACGGGTACCGCGCAAGCCTGTCCTCCAGGAGGTCGACGCTTAAAAGCGTTCTCGTATTCCTCTTTAGCAGCTCCTTCTGCTCCTTCCTGACGAACACCAGGCCTGCTATCGTCTCGAGCACGTCGTCTGCCGGGAGCTTTCTGCCGTTGTCGAGCATGCGCTCCACCAGCTCGGAAAAGGTCATCTCGCCTTCGCCGAGGACTATCAGGTCGATATCGGGCTCCTGCGAGAGCAGGATGTGATCGCTTGTCGCATATGGTCCGCCTGAAACGATCGGGGCGTCGAACCCCCACTGCCTTATCAGCGATACGGTCCTGTGGAAGAACTCCTTGTAGCAGGACAGCGTCCTTATGCCTATCAGGTCGGGCCTGAACTGTTCCAGCATGTCCCTCAGCTCGTGATAGCTGTTGAAGTCGATCCTGGATTTGGCGATCTTTCCTGCGACTCTCTCCCTGAATTTATCCTCGACATAGGTCATGACATACAGAAGGCCCAGCGGAGCCTCCACGAGGTCGTACAGCCGCTCACCCTTCTCATCTGTGAAGAGCTGGGACAGATCGAGGAGCAGTATCCTCATGGCGTCGCCTTTCTTGACAGCGCCAGCGTAAGGGCTCTCGATTCTGGCCGTGAAATCCGGCGCGGCTTTGTCGTCATCGAGCTTAAGCGCTGCGCCGCCCAGCTCTTCGGGCGCTATGCCCGTGACTTTCAGCAGGTCGTCGAAGCTCTTTATCTTCGTGGGAAGATAGCTGTCGTATTTCTGGACCAGCTCGTCCTCTGTCAGCACCTTCATCTGATAGGGAAGCACATGGAGCAGGCGCTCCCTGGACAGGAAATACTCGTTCATGAACCTCACCTGGTATTTGCGGGCGAAGCTCTTGGGGAACGGCAGCGTCTCCGGGAGCTCGTGATATGTGAGGTTGAGCGACCGCTCTATCGTCTCCTCGTCTACGCCGTGCTCCAGGGCCAGCAGGTGCATGTCCGTGTTCGGGTAGATCTTGAGGATGTGAAGGTATGGGAAGTGGATCCACTTTATCTGCTTCAGGAAGTCAAAGGTCATCAGAGCTTCCTCTTCAGTCTCTGACGGGAAGCCTATCATCATGAACAGCTCGAGCAGGAGCCCTGGATAGCGCGCTGCCACGTAGTCGAGGTTTTCCTTCAGCCTGTCCAGATCCAGGTTCTTCCTGACGAGCTTCTGCATGCGCGGCGATGCGGTCTCGAGCGCCATCGCCAGATGGACCGCTCCGGCCTCGACCATCAGGTCGATCACATCCCTCGTCAGGATATCTCCTCTCATGCCGTTCGGGAAGAAGAGCTGCACGTCGAGCCTGTTTTTGACCAGCATCTCGAACAGGCGCGTGCTGTTCTTCCTGTCGAGGTTGAAAATGTCGTCGACGAAGGTGAACCGCCTGATCCCCGCGTCGTAGCATCTCATCATCTCGGTGAAGATGTTGTCCGCGTCCCTCACGACGTGCCTCTTTGGCCAGATCTTGTGGCAGTAGGCGCAGTTGTAAGGGCAGCCCCTCGTGCCCTGCAGCGATATGCTGTGCCTGACAGGGGCCAGGCCGATATATCTGTGATACTTCTCGTACTGTATCATCTTTCTGTCAGGGTGGGGGAGACTGTTGAAGTCCGTGATCTGGCATCTCGGAGCAGTGACGGTCGAAGGGGCCGTGCCTGCCTTTATGCGCTTCAGCGATGTGGATGCGAACCTGCTCATCAGCGGATCCTTCGACAGCAGGATCGATGCGCCGCTGTCGTCCAGTATCGACAGGACCCTCTCTTCAGGAAGCTCAGGGTCCATCGGCACATAGGCCGCCCCGGCCTTCAGCACTGCGAGGATGGCCGTCACAGCTTCAATCGAGCGGTCCATCATGAGCCCCACGAGCGAATCAGGCCTGCAGCCCTTCTCTCTGAGCAGGCAGGCGAGCCTGTTCGCGCTCTCGTTCAGCTCCCTGTATGTGACGGCCTGCTCCTCGTACTGGACGGCTGTTCTGTCCGGCTCTCTCTCAGCCACTTCCTCGAAGAGCTGATGTATGTTCCTGTCGGCGCCGAACTCGCTGACATCGTCGTTCCAGCCTGCAAGCAGCCTGTTTCTCTCTGCCGGGGTCAGGATCTCGAGATCGTCCAGCTCTGCGTCGGGTGAAGAGACCATACCCTCGAATATGGTATGCAGATGACCTGCTATCCGGTCTATCGAGCCGTCGTCGAAACGCTCCGAATCATACAGGAACCTCAGTTTGAGGCTCGGGCCTGGCATCGCAGCCATATTGATGGCGTAGTTCGTCCTCTCCACCATGGTGAATTCGTCTATGTTCAGCTTCCAGTCGTCCTTCATCAGCGAATCCTCGACAGGATAGTTCTCGAGGCCGATGATGCTCTGGAAGAGCGGCTCTCCTCCTGTGATCTCGCTCCAGCCTGAGATCTGAACCAGTGAAGGATATGAATACTGCTCGCGCTCGATGTGGCGGGCATGAATGCTGCGGAGCCATTCGCCTGTCCGCTGCCTTCCTGAGACATCCACGCGCACGGGAATGGCGTTGATGAAGAGGCCGAGGATCCTGTCCACCTGCTCGATCTCACCGGGACGGCCTGAAGTAACCGCTCCGAAGAGCACGTCGCTCTCGCCGCTATACCTGGAGAGCAGCAGGGCCCATGCGCCCTGGATGGCCGTGAACATCGTCACGTGCTCCCTTCTCGCAAAGGAGCTCAGGCGGGCGGTGAGGTCCTGCGACATGGAGACCACCTTTTCCCTGTATCCCTTTCCAGCCGCACTGCACCTCGTGATCCCGAGCGGAGTCGGCGCGGAGAGGCCCTTCAGCTCTCTCCGCCAGAAACCGGCTGCTTCCTCCATATCGCACCTGGAGAGCCATTCTATGTAATCCCTGTAGCGGCGCGGCTGTGAAAGCGAGATCTGCCTGCCGTCCACGGCGGCTTCGTGCATCAGCAGAACTTCCTCCATGATCAGCGGGAGGCACCATCCGTCGAGTATTATGTGGTGGAAGCTCCATATGAAATACCAGCAGTGCTCGCCTGTCCTTATAAGGCGGCACTTCATCGCAGGAGCGGCTCCGAGGTCAATCGCGACGCCTGGATCCGTCACGGCAGTGCCGAGAGCGGCCTGTCTCTCGCTGCTGTCCATGTCCCTCCAGTCCTCTTCGGTCCAGTCCAGTACGGCGCTGCGCCAGACTATCTGCAGAGGCTTTTCGAGCGATTCCCATGCAAAGGAGGTCCTCATTATTGCATGCCTGTCGACTAAGGCCTGCCAGGCTCTCCTGAAGGCCTTGCTGCTCAGCCCGCCTGTTATTCTGAAGCTCATGATCTCTCTGTAAACTCCTGATTCAGGCTCATACAGGGTGTGGAAGAGCATTCCCTGCTGCATCGGCGAGAGAAGGTAGATGTCCTCGACATCCTTCGCTGCGGTGAGCCTGTCGAGGGCTTCCTGCGAAAGCCGGGCCAGCGGGAAGTCAGAAGGGGTGAACCCGCCGCTTTCAGGCAACCTGCAGTGCCCGATAATCCCGAGAAGGGCGTGCCTGAATGCCAGGGCAAACTTCCCGATCGTCTCCCGACTGTGGAGATTCGCGCTGTACTGAACGTCTATCGTCAGCCTGCCCTCTGATACGAGGCTGTTGATCTCCACCAGGTGAGGCCGCTTCATGGACGGCGATATCTGCGCCCCTGCCGGATCTCCTGAGAGCCTGAAGATTCCCTCTCCTGCCAGCGTGTCGACCTGGCCCAGGTAGTTGAAGCTAATCTCGGCCTGGCCGGCTGCGAGGCTTTCTCTGATGGCATTGTCAGGGCTCATATATCTCAGGATTCCGAAGCCGGTTCCCCGGCCCGGTATGGCCCTCAGCGTCTCCTTGGCGATCCTGAGCGCCGAGCCCGGGTCTGAAAGGCCTGTCATGTCGAGCGTGACAGGGAAGAGGCTCGTAAACCACCCGACAGTGCGGCTCAGATCTACGCCTGAAAAAAGCTCCTCCCGACCGTGGCCTTCAAGGTTTATGCGGAAGAGCGTGTTTCCGGTCCACGTGACGAGCGCCTGCCCGAGGGCGGCGAGCAGCGCGTCGTTGATCTGAGTCCTGTAGACAGGCGGAACATCGCGCAGCAGGGCCGCTGTCTCTGCCTCGTCGAGGCTCACGATCACGCTCTCTCTTGATTCAACGGTGTTCGCCTCAGGGCCGGCCCGGAGGTCGCAGGGCAGGGGAGGCACAGGCTCTGAAAGCGCTTTCCGCCACCAGGTCTTCTCCCTGGCCAGCTCCCGGGAAGCCGCATATTCGCCGAGCCTGTGAGCCCATCCTTTGAAGGATGTCGTCTTGGGAGGCAGAGAGGCGCTCCCTTTCGTGGAGAGCTGTTCGTACGCGCTTGACAGATCCGGGATGAGAATGCGCCACGACACGCCGTCCACTGCGAGATGGTGCGCCGCAATCATCAGGCGGCAGCTCTTGCCCTTCCCCATTCGGAAGAAGGCCATGCGGACGAGCGGCCCTCTATAGATGTCGAGTCCTGCCTGAATCCTTTCACACTCTGCCTTCATGAGAGACTGGGGGTCTTCTGCCTCCGAGAGGTCGACGGCGCTGAATATGCCGTTATCCTCTGAATGCGCCACGGCCTGAAGCCACGACTGGCCATCCCGGCTGTATCTCAGGCGCAGGCTGTCGTGATGCGCGACAATTAGTCCGGCGGTCTTTTCGAGGAGCCCGGCGTCAGTATCCTCCGGCGCTTCGAGCATAACTGCCTGGTTGAAGTGGCTCACGTCGCCGGTATGGGTCTGGAAGAACCAATGCTGAATCGGCGTGAGAGGAAGGGCTCCGCTCACGATACCCTGCTCCGCGTCTGTCGCAGGGCCGCTCCAGCATGCCGCTGCAAGCTCGGCAATCGTCTGGTGCTCGAATATCATCCTCGCAGTAAGCGCCAGGCCTCTCCTGTTGGCCCGGGAGATCACCTGGATGCTGATTATCGAGTCTCCGCCGAGCTCGAAGAAGTTGTCCGACACGCCGACCTTTTCGAGGCCCAGCACCTCTCTCCAGATTTCGGCGAGAATGGACTCCGCCGCAGTCGATGGCGGGGCATGGCGCCTCTCATCCGCGCCCCTCTCAGGCGCCGGGAGGGCTTTCCTGTCCACCTTGCCGGACGGCGTCGCCGGGAATGAATCCAGGATTACAAAAGCTGAAGGCACCATGTAGTCAGGCAGGCGCTCTCTGAGCCAGGAGCGCAGGAGCGGCACGAGCCTGCCTCTCAGCACAGGCGCAAGAGGGTCGTTGCCGTAGTCGCTCCACCGGGAGCTGAACGAGCCTCTCATCGGCATCATCGGTATGATGCCGCCAGCTGCCCGGCGGCTCCGGAATATTATATCGAGAGAGCCGTCGGTAGAAGCGCCGGCCAGCGCGATATCCATGTCATAGCCGTATCTGTCGCCTATCTCCCGCAGATTGTCGATTGCCGAAAAATCAGCGCTCCCTGAGGACCTCTCCCTTATCTCCGATACCGTCATCGGTGAAGAGCCGCCGTGATCGGACAGCAGCTCGAGCGCCCTCAAATCGGCCTGCAACCTGGCGTCGGGCACTCCCGAGAGGCCTGCCAGGTCTCCCGCTCCATCCCGGAGGAGCTCCTCGAGACGCCCTTCCGGATCAGGATCGCCGACCCAGGCGAGCCATTCGACCTCTTCGCCCTTCCCGTCAGGGCCTGTGAATATGAGCGCGTCGTATCTGAACTTTGTCAGCTCGTTTACAGCCCGGCCCTTCTTTGGCATCACCTTCACATGGCTTATGTCGCCGTAATGGATCGTGAGCGCGTTGAAGAAGGACGGCGACAGCAGAAGCTCTTCCTCGCTCCTGACTGCCTGCGCTATCCGCTTCCGAAGCTCGCCGGCCTGTGTCGCTCCACCTGCCCTGTAAAGCGCCACAGATGTATGATAAAGCTCGAGCAGGCTCAGGTTCCTGAGGTCTCCGAGGAAGATCGAGCCTCCGGGCTTCAGCACTGCGAGGGCGCCTTTCAGCACCTTCATCAGGTAGTCCATCCCTGGAAAGTACTGGATGATCGAGTTCAGGATCACCATGTCGAAGCTCTGCGGTTCGAGGCCGCTGAAATCATCGGCGGTGCGAAGCAGGGTCGTGACCCTTTCGAGGCCGGTCAGCGATTCTTTCATCCTTACGACGTTGTGAAGCGATGAGGCGGAAAAGTCCGTCCCGACATACTCTTCGCATGATGGCGCGATCCTGGAAAGCAGCAGGCCTGTGCCGCAGCCGATCTCGAGCACCCGCTCCGGCTTCTGCGACAGAATGCGCGCCACTGTCTCATCCACCCACTCTCGCATCTCCTCTTCCGGTATCGGCTCTCCTGTATAGCTGCTGTTCCATCCCGTAATGTTGAACGTGAGATCATCAGGATCCGAGCTGCCGAGCGTGTCGTCGTAGAGCGACTTCCAGTGCTCGACTCTCTCTTTCTGCCAGATGGCGAGGTCGTCCCTGAGCGCAGCGCTGTTCCTGTCCGGTATTGCGTAGGCGACCAGCTCGGCATCGTGCCGCTCCGTCTTTCCTGCCGTGACGATGGCGTCCGAGACTGCATAGTGCGAGCAGAGAAGCGATTCGATCTCTCCAGGCTCTATCCTGAAGCCTCTAATCTTGACCTGGCTGTCCAGCCTGCCCAGGAACTCTATCGCGCCGTCCCGCCGGTATCTGGCCCTGTCTCCTGTCCTGTAGAGGCGGGCGCCGCTCCCTCTCCAGGGGCTTGGTATGAAGCGCTCGGCGGTGAGGCCCGGCAGGTTCAGATAGCCTCTGGCAATGCCGATGCCTCCGATGTAAAGCTCTCCAGGCACTCGCGGCGGCACAGGCTCCATGTTCTCATCGAGTATGTAAGTATTCACATTGTCGAGCGGGAACCCGATTGGAGGAGCCTCCCTTTCGTCTCCGCCGCGCCACTCGAAAATTGTCGCCGCTACGGTCGCCTCTGTGGGGCCGTATGCGTTGAAGACCCTCCGGACCGGGCGGAGCCACTTCTGCAGCAGCCCTGCAGGGCAGACATCGCCTCCTGAAATAAGGCACCGGAGCTCCGGAAGATCGTCAGGCGAGAGCGCTGCAGGCACAGCAGGCGGCACGAGCGCGTGGGTGATCAGGTGCCTGTTGAATATCTCGACCAGTGAAGGCCCTGGCAGCAGGTCGTCCTTTCTTGCCATCACGAGAGTCGCGCCGCACAGCAGGGCGCTGAATATCTCAAGCACTGAAGCGTCGAAGTTCAGCGTGAAAAATTGCAGAAACGAGCTCTCTTCAGTTACACTGCATTGCCTGGCTACATGTGCCGCCAGGCTGCAGATCCCCCTGTGTGGTATCAGGGAGCCCTTCGGCTTTCCTGTCGAGCCTGAAGTGTAGATGACGTACGCGAGATTGTCGGGAGAGGCCGGGAAGGCGCTGCTCACAGCCCTTTCCGGAGCGCCGCCCGGCACGGGATTGTCTATCGGGATAATCCTGACCTCTGCCGGAACTGATTTCAGGGCGGCCTTAAGCGGCTCCACGTGCCTGTCGAGAGTTATCACGGCGCTGAGCGCTGAATCCTCTATCATAAACGCTGTGCGGCTCTCAGGATATTCCGGGTCGAGCGGCACATACGCGCAGCCCGCCTTCAGGATTGCAAGGACAGCCTCGATGAGCTCCGGCGAGCGCTCCATGTAAATGCCGATGAGCGATTCAGGCTCTGAGCCGGCGAGCAGGCAGGCCGTTCTGTCCGCCCTCGAATTCAGCTCTCCATATGTAACGTGGCAGTCGCTGAAGATTACAGCCGCGCTGTCAGGCCTCAGCCCGGCCTGCTCCTCAAAAAGCTGATGGGCGCAAAGATCGCCGCGATAAGGCATATCAGTGTCGTTCCACTCGACAAGCGCCCTGTATTGCTCATCCTTCGAGATCACGGGGAGCTCTGAGACTCTCTTTTCAGGGCATCCGGCAGCGCCTTCGAGGAGGGTGATGAAGTGGCTCATCATGCTCTCAACCGTAGAGCGGTCGAAGAGGGCCGAGCTGTACATGAACGAGCAGTGCAGGCCTTCTTCTGACTCCCATAGATGGACCTCCAGATCGAACCTCACCGTGGCGGCGTCCACCTCGAAATGGCTGATCGAGCAGTCTGACAGAGCCATCTCAGGCATGGGCATGTTCTGAAGGGCCAGCACCACCTGCACGAGAGGCTGCCTGTCCATGTGCCTCTCAGGGTTCAGCTCATCTACGAGCTTTTCAAACGGTATGTCCTGGTGCATATACGCTTCGATGCAGATCCTTCTGGCCTGCTCCATCAGCTCTTCGAAGGAGGGATCCTTCTGCAGATCGAGCCGCAGCGCCAGCGTGTTGACGAAGAAGCCAATCAGTTTCTCAATCTCCTTCTGCGTGCGGTTCGCCACCGGAGAGCCTATCACTATGTCGGACTGGCCGCTGTATCTCTGCATCAGCACTGCGAAGGCCGAAAGAACGGTCATGAAGAGCGTGCAGCCCTTCATGTCGCTCAGCTCTTTCAATCTGACAGCCAGGCCGGGCTCTATCAGCGAGGTGTGGATGCCGGCCGCGAAGCTCTGCACTGCAGGGCGCGGCCTGTCATAAGGCAGAGAGAGCAGATCGGGAGCTCCCTCGAGCTGTCCCTTCCAATAATCAAGCTGCCTGCCGAGCGCATCCCCTGTGAGCCAGCCCCTCTGCCACAGGGCGAAGTCCGCATACTGCACCGGAAGAGCAGGGAGCGGCGACGGCTTCCCGCCGGAAAAGGCCTCGTAGAGCGTTGTCAGCTCATCTATCAGCACTCCGAGCGACCAGCCGTCAGAGGCGATGTGATGCAACGATATGAGCAGCACCCTGTCGTGCCGGGAAAGCTCTATCAGCTTTATCCTGACTGGGATCTCCCTTGACAGATCGAAGCTCGTCAGCGCCTCGGTCCGGGCCAGCCTCCTCATCTCCTGCTCGCGCTGCCGCTCATCCAGGCCAGACAGGTCGATCACAGGAAGCTCGATGGTCCGGCCGTCTTCTATTAACTGCACAGGCCTGCCGTCAATAGACAGGAAGGTCGTCCTGAGAGCCTCGTGGCGCTTGACGATCTCACCGAAGCTCTGCAGCAGAGCCTGAACGTCCAGCCCGCCTTTAATCCTGAGAGCTCCGGGGATGATGTAGAAGGCATTGTCAGGCACCAGCTCCCCGAGGAACCACAGGCGCTCCTGCGCCCACGAGAGGGGGATCCCGTCGCCTCTTTCGGCTGATTTCAATGCAGGGATCTTATCGCCATGCGAAGCGTGAAGCGATTCATCGACCGAGACGCCCATCTGCCTGACAGTCGGCGATTCGAAGATCGCCTTCAGCGGAAGCTCCACTGAGAAGAGCCTGTTGACCCTCGAGATGACCTGTGTGGCAGACAGGGAATGGCCTCCGATTGCAAAAAAGTTATCATCCGCTCCCAGCTCGCCTGTTTTGAGCACCTCTTTCCAGATCGCCGCCACCATCTCTTCGGTCGGAGTCGATGGAGATGCGGCCGGCCCGTCGCCTTTCCTGCGCAGAGGCGCTGGAAGGGCTTTTCTGTCAACCTTTCCGCTGGAGGTGTGCGAAAAAGACTCCATCAGGACGAAAGCGGCGGGTATCATGTATTCAGGAAGCCTCGAGGCAAGGAAATCCCTGAGCGCTGCTTCTGAAATTCCGTTTCCCCGCGGCCTGATATATGCGGCCAGAAAAGGCAGGGCGCCGTCATCGGACCGCAGCGCCACGACGGCCTCCTGGACAAGCGGATGCTGGGACAGGGCTGCCTCGATCTCTCCCGTCTCTATCCTGAAACCTCTCAGTTTGACCTGGTGATCGAGCCTTCCCAGGAACTCCACATTTCCGTCAGCAAGCAGGCGCACCAGATCTCCCGTTCGGTACAGACGGCTCCCGGAAAGGCCGCTGAAAAGGTCTGGGACGAACTTCTCCGCCGTCAGTCCGGCGCTCCCGATATATCCCACGGCGAGCCCGACTCCGCCTATGTACAGTTCGCCTGCAACGCCCGGCGGAAGTGGGTTCATCATTTCATCGAGAACATAGAACTGCGCGTTGGACACCGGCTTCCCTATGTAAGCCTTGCCTCCCAGCGTGTCAGGCATCGCAGACCTGTCGCAGCGGTAAGAGCTGCTTATTATCGTGTCCTCTGTGGGGCCGTACATGTTTATCAGCTCTGCCGGGAAGAGAGAGAGGCACCTCCTGGCGAGAGCAGTGTCGAGCGCTTCTCCGCCGCTCAGCAGAAAGCGAAGAGAAGTCCCCGCTCCGATGCCCCGGTGCGGCCCCTCCTCGACTAAAAGCGACAGAAGGGAAGGCACAATGTTCATCACGCTTATCATCGCTTCCCTTATGAGCGAGCACAGATACGCAATATCCCTGCTTCCTCCCGGCTTTGAGAGCACTATGGCCGTTCCGGTCATGAGAGGCCAGTATATCTCTGTCGCCGAGATATCGAAGGTGAACGTCGTGTGAAACAGCATCCTGTCGTCGGAAGTCAGCAGGCACTCTCGCTGCTGCCATTCCATGATATTGACGAGGCCGCCGTGCCTTATCATCACTCCCTTGGGAACGCCAGTCGAGCCTGATGTGAAGATCAGATACGCGAGGTCATCAGGCCCGTGATGGCCTGTCACTGTCCGCTCAGGAAGCCCGGCTGTCTCGAGCCATACCTTGTCCGGTGAGATGACCTGCCTGCCTTCTCCTGCGAGAATGCCGACTCTCTCCCGCTGCTCCTCTTCGGCGACAATCATCAGGGCGCCGCTCTCGCGGATAACCACCGCAAGCCGTCCGTCAGGGTTCTCGGGATCGAGAGGGACATAGGCGCTGCCGCTCCTCAGGATGGCCAGCATGGATATGATTGTGTCAGGGCATCGCTTCATGCAGATGCCTATAATCCCGGTCCTGCCTCCGGCCACGCGGGAAATGTAATCCGCCATTCTGTTGACGCGCCTGTCAAGCTCCCGGTATGTAATATGCTCATCGCCTGCTATCATGGCGGTAGAGTCGGGAGTACGCGCCGCCTGCTCTTCGAAGAGCCTGTCGACTGTGGTTTCGCTGCGATAATCTGCCGCAGTATCGTTCCATTCTTCGAGAATCCTGTGCCGCTCGGCGCTGCCGAGAAGACAGAGCTCTGACAGCATCCCTGACGGGCTCTCGACGAAGCCTTTCAATATATTGATGTAATGCCCGAGCATCCTCTCGATCGTAGCGGCTTCGAAGAGGTCTGAGCTGTATACGAAGAGGCAGTGGAGCCCAGAAGTAGTCTCCCAGATATAGGCCTCCAGATCGTATCTTGCCGTTGTCGTATCCGTCTCGGTGCGGCTGATTGAAAGGCCCTCGACAGGAGTCTCAGGATCCGGCGCATTCTGCAGAGTGAAAAGAACCTGAGCCAGAGGCTGCCTGTTTATGTGCCTCTCAGGCTTCAGCTCCTCGACCAGCTTTTCGAACGGCACGTCCTGGTGTGTGAAAGCTTCAATGCACCGGTCGCGCGTTTCTTCAATAAAACGGCTTACAGTCAAATCGACTGTGATTACGCTTCTGAGCGGCAGCGTGTTGACGAAGAAGCCTATCAGGCCCTCTATCTCGCTCCTCGTCCTGTTTGCTACAGGTGAGCCTGTCACAATGTCATTCTGGCCGCTGTAACGGTGCATCAGCAGCGAGAAGGCCGAGAAAAGGGTCATGAACAGAGTGGCGCCGCGGCTGCTGCCGAGCTCCTTCAGCCTGTCGAGCAGCTCCATGTCTATCTCGCAGGCTGCCGAGCCGGCCCTGTAGCTCTGGACCGCAGGGCGCGGCCTGTCGCACGGAAGGGAGAGCAGCGGAGGAACCCCTTCGAGGCTCTTTTTCCAGTATGACAGCTGCTTTTCGAGCAGGTCGCCTGTCAGCCACTTTCTCTGCCACTGTGCGAAATCGGCGTACTGCACGGCAAGCGGAGGCAGCGGCGCGTCCCGGGACGGATCCACCGAAAAAGCCTGATAGAGCGCTGTCAGCTCCCGGACCAGGACTGCTGTCGACCAGGCATCTGAGGCAATGTGGTGCATGGTTATCAGCAGATGGAAATCCGTATCGCCGCATCTGACCAGCGTCACTCTGATCGGTATATCTTCAGAGATCCTGAACGCCTTCAGAGCCTCTGTTCTCGTCAGCTTCTCAAGCTCGGAGGGCTGCGCCTCGCTGCCGAGCCCTGAGATGTCCAGCACGGCCATTTTGACTGCGGCTGCCTCGTCTATCACCTGGAATGGCGCTCCATCGCGGGATGATATCCTCGTTCTCAGTGTCTCGTGGCGCTTGACGATCTCGGCGAAGCTCCTCTCGAGCGCCGCTGTATCGAGCCTTCCTGTTATGTGCAGCGATATCGGGATATTATAAAAAGGATTTCCCGGCACGAGCTGCTCGAGGAACCACAGCCTCTCCTGCGCCCACGACAGCGGAAGCTCACCGGACCTGTCCGCCCTGGCTATCGGGGCGATCTCTTCTCCGGATGGCTCTGCGATCGCAATTCCGGCTTCTCTGAGCTGCCTCAGCAGCAGGGATCTCTTTTCAGCAGGGAGCCCTGCGATTCTTTTGATGAGGTCGTCTTTCATGTCGTCTCCAGATAGATAGAATGAGTCTGCCGGGATCACGAGAAGCCATCGATGATGAGCAGGCCGATACCCGACTGTTTCGCAGCGTGATTCTCTCAAGTGCCGGCTCAGTCATCGGCACGTCGATGCATTATGCAATCCCGCCCAGTCGAAGAGGCATGGAAAAACAAGAGGAACCGACTCATGGCTGTGACCTGACATGACGCTGGCAAATAAAAAAACTACAATGCGTTAGCACTGGTCGCAAGGTGGTCAGTCCCATATAAGATTATGCCACAATTTAAGCCGTTCTGCAAGAGGCAGGGGAGGGGACTTTGGATTCTGTTGAACATAATTAGCCGAATTTTATCAGGAGATCATTGGTGATTGTGTCCGGACAGGAATAGCGTTCTTTTTACGTTGCTTCCTGACTGCTTTCTTCCTCATATTCTTCAAGTATTTTCAACACGAGTGGCTTTAATGAAGGCAGGTGATTCTTTACAACATCCCAGACAATTTCGTAATCAATGCCAAAATAAAAATGTGCGATCTTGTCCCGCATCCTTGCCATAAGACCCCATGGCACTTCCCTGTATCTTTCTCGGGCTTCAGATGGAATGTTCTTTGCGGCTTCTCCTATAATCTGCAACTGATAAGCCACTGCACTCCTGGTTTTCGGATCTTCCCGAAATTCCTGATAATTCATTGATCCGACAAAATTTTCTATCAATTGAATGCTTTCGCACATGTCCTTTATAAAAAACCAGTGTTGTCGCTTCACAGGTAGACGACTTCCTTCAGTATGATCTCTCTGAGTTCGGGCCTGAGTGCGGCCTTCCTCACGACATCGACTTTTCTTCTCAGCAGCTTCTCAATATAGCTTTCCAGATCACACAGACCTGCAAAGCCGGGCATCTCTTCGAAATCCACGAGTATGTCGACGTCGCTGCGCCTCCTGTTCTCACCCCGCGCAAAGGAGCCAAAAATCCCGATTTCCTTGACTTTATAGCGCTTTGCCATTTCAGTCTTATGGCTCTCCAGCTTTTTCTTGATATCTTCAAATGTCTTCATCTTGGTGAATCTCCTTTGCCTTCAGGCTTTTCTTTCGCGCTTCATCAGCGTACCGGCTCAACCAGCGCTTTCCCTGATCAGATCAAGGTTTCTGCAAGGATATTCTCTTTTCAGTTTATCATATTTCAGGTAGTATTTCAAACACAGAGTAGAGGACAGGATATTTTACTTTGATAGATAATTTTCATTGTACGCTCTATTCGGACAGGAGGTGTATGAATGGAAAGCACAGCAGGACAGTTTCTGGAAGAGATGGGATTGAAGGCTTCTGAGGATGGCGAGTTCAAAAAGACTCTCATACAGGATCCCGTTAAAGCTGTTGAAACGAAGCTTAAAGTGAAACTGCCGAAGAATATCAGGATAACCGTACTCGAAGAAAAACCGGATGAGCTGTTCATTGTGATTCCGCACAAAGGCGGCGCAGAGCTCTCCGAAGCCGAGCTGGAATCCGTTGCCGGCGGCAAGGGGATCTGCTGGAAGAATCCAAGCTGCGCCCCTTCAAGCTGCGCGATCAGCAGTCCATAACAGCAATAACATTTAGAGCAGCGGGAAGATGGAGAGTCACAGTTCTTTCATCTGCTCTCTGCTGAAACGCCGGAGGCCTTGAATATGCCTGTATTCTGCACACAATGCGGTAAATCGAACAGGGACAGAGCCAGATTCTGCTCAGCCTGTGGAGACGCTCTTGAGAGACACGATATCGAAGACAGCCAGGCTGAACTGGCTCAGCAAAACCTTCCTGGCGATGCTCAGGCGAACCCTCAAGCTCCGGTTCAACAAAACCTGCCCGCAGGGGCTGTGGCCGGACCGGCCCCATTGATTCTGGAAAACCGGTACAGGATAGTCTCGCTGATTAAGAAAGGCGGAATGGGCGCCGTCTACAGGGCGGAGGATACCCGCCTGGACACTGTCTGCGCGGTCAAGGAGCTGATGATTGACGCGGACATAAAGCCTGAAGACAGAGCAAAATATGCCGGCTGGTTCATCAGAGAGGCTAAGCTGCTGGCAGTGCTCGATCATCCGAACCTTCCAAAGGTGTTCGACTTCTTCACCAGCGGCGAAAAGTACTATCTCGCAATGACCTTCATCGATGGAGAGGATCTCCACGCCATACTGGAACGGGATGGCAGGCCGGGCCTCCCTGTGCCGACTGTGCTCGAATGGGCAGGGCAGATCCTGAAAGTGCTGGACTACCTGCACAGCATGTCTTCGCCAATCATATACCGTGATCTCAAGCCCCAGAATATCATGCTTCACAGGGACGGGCGCATAATGCTCGTGGACTTCGGCATCGCTAAAAAGCTCCTCAATGAGAGCGGCGCCGGAAGGACGGTCATAGGGACGATGGGCTACGCTCCGGCCGAGCAGTGGATTGGCAGGGCGGAGCCGCGGTCAGACATCTACTCGCTCGGCGCCACGCTTTTCCATCTCCTCGCAGGCCGACACTTCGAGACAGGCGTGAAGTCCATGAGGAGCGTCAACCCTGAGATCTCCGCTGAGCTGGAGAGTATACTGAACAAAGCCATGAGCGACAGTCCGGACGATCGATACAGCAGCGCGGCGGAGATGCTGAAGGCGATTGAGTCGCTATCCGGTGTCGGCCGGCCCCGGCATATTGCTGTTCCTCCCGTGCAGGCCGCTGCCACTCCCCGGCAGGCCGCTGTCCCTGCTGCCCCTCCTGTCTCGGCGGGCATGAGCGAAGCTGTGAAGAGGGCTTCCGCAGATATCCCGCTCAATGGCTCTGAGATGGTGCTGATCCCGGCAGGCGAGTTCCTAATGGGCAGCGCTGACGGACAGGGAGAAGAGGCCGAGCGGCCTCAGCACAGAGTCTATCTCGATGCATTCCATATTTCAGCTTATCCTGTGACGAACGAGCAATACGAGAGATTCATGGAAGAGACGAACTATCAGGCAGACAGTTGGTGGGCAATGGATCTTGATGACGACAAAGGGAAGCATCCAGTCGTCCACGTGAGCTGGAACGACGCCATGGCATACTGCCGCTGGGCTGGAGGAACTCTGCCGACAGAGGCCCGGTGGGAGAAGGCGGCGCGCGGCGTTGACGGGAGAATATATCCCTGGGGGAATGAATGGGATGGATCCAGATGCAACTGGGCCGGGAGGCCGAATGGCCCGGGCCATCCCTGCGGAGATTGCGAAAGAGGAACAACGCCTGTGGGTTCTTTCCCGGCAGGCATCAGTCCATATGGATTGTACGATATGATCGGGAATGTCTGGGAGTGGTGCCTGGACAGGTACCACTTCGAATACTACAGGCAAAGCCCTCAGAAGAATCCTGAAGGCCCCGGGAAGGGAAAAGACAGGAGCCTTCGGGGCGGAGCGTGGATAAATGATGATACAAAGTTCCTCAGGTGCGCCTCCAGAGCTTTTTCGAGCCAGGACAGCAGCGACGCCTTCTGCGGCTTCCGCATCTGCCTGCCTTAAGACAGCAGCAGGACCTTTCGCCCTCTCTGATACTTGAGGAACGGCTTTCCGTGTCTGCGCGAGCCTGAACCGAATGTGAATGTCAGGTTGAATGGCGCCGTCCCTTCTATCTTCAGCGTATGCAGGTCGTGCAGCAGTCTCAGGTGGCATTTTTCACACAATACGATTAAATTCGCTGGATCATTGCTGCCGCCATGTGAGCGGGGGATTATATGATGGATGTGCAGGTTGCGGCGGCAATTGCATCCAGGCACCTGGCAGCGGAACCGGTCGCGCTTCAAAATGTCATAACCGCGTGTCACTTTGAAGTGCTGGCGCTCTACGAGAAGCCATTGCTGAAGTAATGCGGCTATGAATGCCTCCGCTGATTCCTCATAATCACGCGGATTTCTGAAGATATCTTCTACATTGTGCACCATTCTAATCAATGTTCCATCTGCGACTGACTGCCTGAGATAGATTGCGAAACAGTTATTCCAAAGCTCATAGAACTCTTCAGGGAGGAAGAACCTGATCGGCATCTTTGAGTGCCGAGACATTGAGCTGATCTCATCAGCGAGGATATCCAGCAGAAAAGTTTCAGCAGGTTCAGCATCGTGTGGCATTGTGCATATCTCCCTGACATTCGAGAGTATCTTTTCATCACAGCCAGCCTGACTGCTCTCATCCTCCTCATAGCGGCTCAGGGGACTGACTCTTTTTTCCGAAATCGGCTTCTCTTTCTTTGAAAAAGAGTCTGTCCCCATGTAAGACTGACTGCTCTCATCGCCCTGACCAGCCAGACTCGCACACAGGATTTTTCTGTTTTCATCATCCTCATCGTGGCTCAGGGGATTGACTCTTTTTTCTAAAATCGGCTTCTCTTTCTTTGAAAAAGAGTCTGTCCCCATATAAGACTGACTGATTTCATCCTCCTGACCAGCCAGACTCGCACACAGAAGTTTTCTGCTCTCATCATCCTGGCTGGTGCACAGCCCGTTTTTCTTCCTTTCCGAGACTTCCGCCTCATAGGCAAGAAAATCATCGACATCATCAAAATATCTCCAAGGCTCCTCCAGACGGGGATCACGCTCCATCAGCATATGCTCGTCATTCTCTTCAAGAGGCCACGCAAGCTCTGGCAAAGAGCGCCTGTACCAGGAGCCCGTTCTGATTGATTTCTTTACTTCATCAGGAAGCCCGCCGTATCTTTCATCCGTTATATATCTGAATCCTGGAAGAATATTGTAGAAAGAGCGGGCGAAGCTGTCGTAATCAACGATCCTGACGCAGCGCTCCAGCTCTTCTCGCAGTGTTACACTGGGCGAATGGGCAGCGTAGTCTATCCAGATTCTCTCATTGTCTTCATCTGAGATTCTCAGGATCTGCCTTGCCTGCTCCTTTGAGATAAGGCCTTTCATGAACGCCTTTGCGATGAGCGGTCTCCTTTTGAATCCCCAGGCCAGCCGTACCAGGCGATGAAGCATAGAATTCGGAAGATCGCACTTCTTCCGCCCATACTCTTCGAAATGGCTGCAGCCCAGCACTCTGTATAGATCCCATTCATCGATGGCCCACAATATCTTTGCCATCCCCACATCCAGCTCCTGGCGGTATCTTGCCAGCTTGACAAGCTTATCCGCAAGCTCATCGACAGTCTCCGGAGTCTGATAGAAGGAAGGCGGGAAGATGATCTGCCTCATCACATATTCTTCTTCATCTTCAGGATCACCAGGCAGAGACTTTCCGGCTGGAATCTGCAATTCATCGTCAACCGGCCGCTCTTCTCTTTCTGGCTTTTTCATATAACAGCTGTAGAAGACGGGCAGCTCTGCGTTCTCGATAGAGGATGGTTTGATATCGCCGCTTCTTTTCCCTGATGTTATATAGTTTGCCAGAAGCGCTTCGACGAATGTGCTTGTTGACCCATTGACCTGCTCGCTGTTGCGGAAGTGCGCAAGCGCGAAGTCCCAGAAAGGAGCGAGCCTGTTTGAGACATTCAGATGCATCATCAATCCCTTCTGCGGCTCTGTGCTTTCCTCCGATGGGATGTCATCAGAATAAGGCTCAACTTGATCTGTCTTGAATTGATCTGACTGGATGTTGCAATCATTGGAGTGGTCACTACCATTAGAGCAATCTGCATCCGGCGATCCATCGCGTTCGCCGTCGTCAAAACTATCTGTGCCTGCCGTGCTGCTGCGAATATCGCCGGTAGAACCATTTGCGCCTGCCGTGTTGCCGCACTCACCTACGTCAAAGATATCTGCGCCTGTCGGGCTGCCACGCTCACCGCCGTTGGAGCAATCTGCGTCTGACGGTCCATCGCGTTCCCCGTCGTTTTCCTCGACTGTTTTCATTTTCTGCAGAGCCTTCCTTACCATTCTCTCCAGTGCTTTGAGAGACAGCTTCTTTGTCTTCGCGATCCACTCTGCTTCGTTTTCCGGCGTAAGCACTCTCGACAGATGCCTGAGAGCGCTCTTCTTGATCTCACCCTGCAGATAAGCTTCCTTAGTCAAAGGCAGAGCAGACAGCAGCCCGCTGTTGCGCATCAGCTCAGAGGCCAGCCGCCCTGAGAACGACAGATGCTCGACTGAGAATGTCCCTATGGAGCGATGGCCCAAATAGTCCTCGCCCTTCTTATTCTTGAACAGGGTAAGAAGCTCGCCGAGCCTGAAGTCGATCCCGCGGCGCTTGAGCATTATCAGATCCAGCTCCCTGTCAGCCTCGTCCGCCGCATCGTATCTGTGTATGGACCGGGTGACTATCTGCTGCACCAGCTCATCCACATCACAGATCGGCTCGCCTTCTTTGAATTGCACAATTACCTGTCTGCAGCGATTGTGTATGGACTTGCCAGCATTATCTTCATCGGCATCTGGAAATAAAGGATCGAGAACACAGTGATCCATAAAGCTGCCTTTCAGAAGGATATAACAATATGGCTGGGATGAAATGCCTGTCTGAGTGAGGATAGTTAATATCTGTATAACAATTATATCAGTTATATCAATAAAAATCAAATGATATGATCTCGAGAAATGTTATAGCAGATGGGATAAGATGGCATGGTTGAATATGGCTTGCCAGGATTTTAGAGGTTGGTTGATAGGAAAAAGACATTGAGCCATTTGAATGTCGAAATATGAGGCCTTCTGAGGGCAATCAGACATATGCCCGGAACGAAGTTGACAAATCTTCGTGACGTAAAAATATTTAAAATAATTTCAGTGGATATAAGCCAGATTGCAGTAAAACTTCAGAGGCATGCAGATGAATACACAAAATATGTCAGCCAGGGTTGTTATGGATAAAATGTGAAGACATAGACAGGAATAGTAACAAATGTTATAATGAAAGGAATAAAATCCTTCGGAGCCAGGCGCACATATTCTCAGACCGCTATCTTCAACCGTGACATCTGGCTATAACATGATGACTGTAGACAGACTGGGTTCATTGACAGTCGTTGAAAATCGGCATCAATTGCGATTCTGATTGACGCAAGAAGGTGTGAATACACAGAACGCTATGCTCTCACAGCAAGCAGAGCAGTTGAGTAAACACTGGTGAGAAGAGGGGCGGGATTCCAATAGCAGGTTTAGCGGTACAGGGAGCAATCAGATACTTCACCTGGAAAACCAGATTGATTTTACGAGGCCGGCATGATAGCAAAAAATCAAGATATTGCCACACAGGTAGCATAGGAAATGCCAGTCCCTCAGGAAATATACTTGAAACTTACGATTTTGATGAATTCGGCACTCAAATCTTCAACCAGGGAACAACTCAGAATGTGTATAGATACACGGGGCAGCAGAGTGATGCGGAATCGGGACTACAATACCTCCGTGCCCGATACTATGAGCCAAGTACAG
>Ga0302252_1000304_pt1 | contig 49040 bp, 52 predicted proteins | sample AAG_RA_Leu_MG_FD_193511 | JGI IMG/M metagenome (GOLD analysis project Ga0302252, IMG submission 193511) | Enriched activated sludge microbial communities from anaerobic digester in WTTP, New Holstein, Wisconsin, United States - AAG_RA_Leu | ecosystem: Engineered > Bioreactor > Anaerobic >... | reverse complement strand
CAGAATGACTCCTTTAGAATATCGTCAATATTTAAATTACGCTGCATAAAAAAACAATGCTAACCATTGAATGATTAGCATCGAATTTTTTATTATTTCCACTGTCTACTTGACAGGGGCATGTTCATATCAATGTCGCTTTCTTCATTTTGTGTACCTCTTGCAAATGAACCAAAAAGATAGGCAAGCTCAATTGGATGATTGACATCAATTTCCGATATGAATTTTTTTAGTTTTTCCATGAACTCATTGGCTGTCATATTATCACTTCAATCATCTTTTATCAGACAAGTTCTATATATATTTTACCTTATACCAAGACTCCTTCTCTATGTTTCCGCGCAAAAATGCTCCTGCGACCTAAACTGCCTGCCACAAGAGCCATCACCTAGCTTTTATCTTCTTTAGAGATTCAACTAGAACTTCTTTCAATTCCTCGGATGAGCTTATCTCCCTCGGATTTGATGCAATGTTGCTGCTTTTCATCGCTTCCTGTGCTATCCTGTCTATTTCCAGATCTTCTAATGTATATCCCGATGCATTTAGATGCTTGAACAGCTCCGACCTATGGGCAATGTCTTCTATCCACTCTATTATATCGGTTTTGCGCCCTGAATTGAGCGATAGTATGCCGTTTATCTCTCCAAGAAGCTCCTGGCAGTGCCCCTTGTTGAAAATCAGAGTCTGAGGTAACAAAAGAGCTATTATAATGCCGTGGTGCCAGTCCGTTATTGCTCCAAGAGGGTGTGCCAGGCTATGGGCTATTGAAAGCCCCGTCCTTGGATAAAGTAGTCTTGCCGTAAACGCCACATTCTGAAGCACTTCAAGAGATTCCATATCCCTGTCGAACACGGCTCTTTCCATGTGTCTGAAAATGGTATCAAGACTCCCCCTTGTGCTTATCCTAACAAGGGAATCTGCATTTTTTGATATGTGCACCTCTATTCCGTGAGCCAGCGTGTCCATTGCAGTAGCAGCTATCATCTCCCTGCTCAGCGACATCAGCGATTGCGGGTCTAGTATTACGTATTCTGGTATGAACCCCTCATGTGAGATTGCAGCTTTCCTCAAAGGCTCAGTTTCCTTTATTATCGCAAATGGGCTGCATTCCGCGCCGGTTCCACATGTAGTTGGTATTGCCACGAAAGTCTGGAAACCACTGTTCATGCGGATGTATTTTGCAGCATCTATTGCGCTTCCTCCTCCGGCCGCTATAATGATATCCCCTTTATTTCTCCTGAAGCATTCTACGCCATCCTCACACTGAATCACGCTCGGATTCGTTGAAAAACCTCTCCAGTAAGCAGTTTCATATCCTTCCAAGGCTAGCTTGAGCTTTTTCCCAAAACAAGTTCCTTCGAGCCCTCTGTCAAGCACTACAAATGCGCTTTTGGCCGAATTACCCTCCATTATATCCTTTAGCTTTGAAACCGAGCCCAGTCCACTGTAGACAAGCCTGGGAGTTTTTATGTTCCACATCTTCAAATCACTCAGCTCCTTAAAAAAATAAATCGAGCAGCACCCTATGTGAATGCTGCCCTGAAAGTTTTCTATTTCCAGCCTTCGAAGCTGTCAACATTGTCCTTTGTTACAAGTCCAAGCGGAGTCCAGTAGATGTCCTTGTCTATCGTCTGCCCCTCCAGAACCTTAAGCGCAATTATCAAACCTCCCTTACCAAAAAGATATGGCGACATAGCAACTGTTGCGTCAAGTTCGCCCTTTGCTATCGAAGCCTTCGCCTCTTCTATGAAGTCAACGCCTACCACAACGACCTGATCTTTCTTGTTCGCAGCCTTAAGAGCTTCAACAGCGCCAAGGGCCATCATGTCATTTGCACAGAATATTCCCTTCAAATCAGGGTTGGCCTGAAGCATGTTCGTAGTTATATCGTATGCAGTTTTGCGGTCCCAGTTGCCGGGCTGAACCGAAACCACTTCTATGCCGTCCTTGCCTTCAAAGCCCTTTTGCGCGCCGCTCTTTCTAGCTTCACCTTGAGCAGCTCCAGGAAGCCCTTCGATTATTGCAACCTTTCCAGAGCCTATCTTTTCTGCTATGAATTCAGCGCCCATCTTGCCCTGCTCTTCAAAGTCGGATGTTATGAAGGCTTCTATCTTTGCGTTTACTTTTTTGGCTTCCTCTGCATCTACAGATGTTCCTACCGCTACTACAGGTATTCCTTTCTTGGTCGCCTCAGCTACTCCAGGAACAAGGTTGAATGGAGTTATAGCCGATATGGCTATTGCGTTGTAATCTTTGCTAAGTAGCGTTTTCAGCGTTTCAAGCTGAGAGTTCACGTCATCTTCCTTCGGAGCTGCAAGCACGTCTATTGTAACTCCATATTCAGCTGCTGCAGACTCGTATCCTTCTTTCATTGTCACCCAGAAAGGATTTGCAAGAGTTATCTCTAAAGCCGCAAGCTTTGCCTTGCTGTCTTTTGCAGGCAGTGGAGCTAGAGCTTCCTCAAGCTTCTTTTCCGCATCTGCAAAAGCAGAATTCTTTTGTGTCTCCTGCGTAGTACTCTTTGGTTCTGCTGTCTTTGCTTCCTGCTTTGCTGAGCAGCCTGCCATCGAAAACATCATTGTTGCTGCCAAAAAAGCTGCGATTAGTCTTTTTGCATTTTTCATCGATTAAAGCCTCCTAATGTAGTTTGATTTTTTATTATACAGGAACAGCTCAGTTGCATTAATCAATGCATAACAAATTTAAGCTTCCCTGCTTAATACTTCAAGTATGTCCTCTTTTGAAGCCTTTAGCCTTGGTCCTCGCTGTGTGCACTTTATTGCTGCGCAGGCGTTTGCAAATCTTACTGAATCTGCAGCAGTCATTTTGCTAATAAAAAACGCATATATGAAGCCTCCTATGAAAGAGTCCCCGGCGCCTGTAGTATCTACCGCCTCAATATCAATTGCTGGAATCTCAGCTAATCCTTCCTCTCCAAAAACAAGCGCTCCATTTTCTCCCAAAGTAAATACCAACCCGTACTTTGGCCTGTACTTATCGTATATGCTGTTTCCGGCGCTGAGGTAGTCATCGCTCCCTGCCAGCTCCAACAGGCCCTCCCTGCATGCAAATATCACGTCTGCCAGAGAGAACATCTCCTCAAGCTCCTGACTGCTTGCATTGCATAATGACATGAAAGAAGGCGCACACTGCAGGTTGACTGCTACTGGAATACCCTCCTCCTTGCACAGCCTTGCCAGCTTTATAGCCGGCTTTACAGGGAACATATCAGTGTAGAAAAGTTTTATGCCTTTTAGCATTTCACTGCCGACATTGTCCGCCCCAAGCTCTAGCAGGCTGTCGCCCAAATTGCAATATATGGCCTTATCTCCTTTTTTATCTACTGTTATGAATGTATGCAGCGATTCACCGCCCTGCTTTACTTTAACGTACTCAGTCTGCACTCCGCTGAGCTTTATGTCTTCGAGAAAAAGCCCTCCGTAGTGGTCATCGCCAAGCTGTGCCACAAGTGACGTTCTGATATCCATGTTGCTTAGCGTTACGAGAACATTTGCGCAGCTTCCACCCGGCATAAGCTTTTCACGGTGTATAAATGAAAAACCATCTTCCTTTGGCAGATTCTCGCACTGCATGACTATATCCATGGCCGACGCACCAAGACCTAATATCTCAACACTCATAAAAACCCCCTCTTTCTCTTTTGAATTTATATCTAACCTATCATTTCAAGGAATGCGCCTATGCGTAACCTCAGCATCTCTGCATCATTTTGTGAATAGTCCGTCTCCAAGTGTAAAAAAGGTAAGCCCAACTTATCTTTAGCAAGCCTTGCCACATGATTCGATTCTATGTTGTACGTGTGGCAGCCCTGCCACGTAAGATCTATTATCCCGTCTATGCTGAATTCCTTGACTATTTCCTTGATTAGCTCCAAGCGCCCATCGTTTGGTGACATTATGGAGCATGGTATCTTTAGATATTTCTCAGCCAGAAGGAGCAGCGGAGCCCTAGTGTCATTCTCGTCAATGTAAAACCCAAGTGTCTTGTAGCCGCCGCAGCTTTCCATGTTGACTACAGTCCCTCCGCTTTCTTCGACTATTGCAACCACCTTCTCACTACCAATGCCTACGGGAGTTCCGGTAAGGAGTATCCTCGGTGCATCTTCGGATACGGCGTGCTTTCCTTTTACCGCCTCCGATAGAATATCGCCGCAGAGCTTGTGTATTAGCCTTACGCGCTCCTCTCTGTCGCTGTGAAAGCCTATCTGCCAGGATACCCTCAGCAGATCCATTCCCGATATAAGCGCCGGCTTTGCCCTGTTGAGATCATAGAGCCTCTTTAAAGCCTTCTTTTCCTCGTTTACAGTGTGTATTGCCCTTCTTAGATCTTCGTCGCTTATGCTCGTTTCAAGATACTCTTCAAGTGCGACCTTCAGGCGTTTCATCTCAGCGTACATCAACTCAAGAGAAGACTGCGATTCCTGATTCTGGGGCATATTCATTACATGAACCTTCTTGAATTCCTTCATCAGTTCGAACATCTTCTTTTTGCCATCACAAGTTGTTTCACCTATGACCATATCCGAAAAGTAAAAGTACGGACATGCGTCTGTCACGGCATAGCCATAGGAGGATTTAATAAGCGGGCACAGGTTTCTCGGCAGGTGCTTTTCAGCATCTTCTATTGGCTCCTCTCGCGTACCGCAAAGTCCAACGCCTATGGCTCCCGCAGCCAGCACGAGCTCCCGGGGGCCGTATGTACAGTATAGCCCAACCACTTTCTGGCCTCTCTCCTTGGCCTCCTTTAGAACCATCATATTTTTTTCCTTTATTTCCCTAAACGATTTAAACAAATCCTGTTCCATAGCCTACTCCTTTTTAAAGCTGCCATGCAGCCTTACCGCATCCATGAAATGAATTACGTTTTCCTTCGACGTGCCAAGAGGCACCCTGCAGCCAGTTCCCACGACATACCCTTTGGGATTGTCTCCCGCCTTTGATATGCAGTCTTTCACCGCCTCGTATATATCTTCCCTGCCGCCGCGCAGCATGATGTCAACCGGCGGTACGTTTCCGCCTAGCGATACCCTGCTTCCTATGGCTTCTCTTGCATCCGCAAGGTCTACCATATTGTCCATGCTTATGCTTGATGCTCCTGCATCCGCCATGTGATTCCATATTCTCCTCGTGTCGCCGCATATGTGCAGTGAGTAACCCTTGCCGTAATTCTTCCTGCTCCACTCGCCTATTCTAAAAAGATAGGGTTTAACAAACTCTACAAAGTCCCTTTCGCTTATCACAGTGCCCGATGCGAGCGGCTCGCCTATTCCACAGCCAAAGCCTCTTCTCCAGCACTCCTCCATGTAAGCTATTACTCCAGTCGTTGTTATCTCAAGCAGGCCGTGGACAAGCTCGGGGCTCTTTCTCATGTCCCGGAGCAGCTGACCTGTACCCCTCAAAAATGCAGCCGCTGTGAATGGTCCTCCTATGCCGCTGCCAACCCCCACAATATGCCCTATCCTATCCCTTATAATTTCAAGCGCCTCGAGGAAAATCGGCAGTCTGCCGTCCCTTGCCGGGTCCGGCGGCACCAGCATATCTAAATCTCCATGATTTTTAATTATCGGCTCTCCCATCTGGGGTATATCATTCCGGAAGTATACGAGCCTGGCCCCCATGGCCTCCGGCAATGCAAACTGGTCCGGACCAACTCCCACGCCGTCCTGGCCATACAGCATGAATCCCTCTGTCTGCGCAAGCGCCATTAGCCTTGGATCGCTCAGATAGTCCGCTATGCTTATCCCCAGAACCCTGGCAGGCTGCTCGCCTATTGAGGGCTTTGCCTGAAGCCTGTCGTTGGCCATACACTTGGAAATGGCACTTGCTCTTTGCAGCGGTGTCATCTCGTCTCTGTTCCACTCTAATTTCATAGTCTTCTTCCGCTTCTTTCAGAAATCACAACCGCAAAGAGTATTATCAGCCCAACTAGAAGCTGTTGGTAGTAGGATGCTATTCCGTTTATTGTAAGGCCGTTTCTTACAACCGAAAGGAAAAGCCCTGCTATAACCGTGCCCGCCATGCTTCCATGCCCGCCTTTTATGCTCGTTCCTCCAAGTATGACCGTGGCTATGGCGTCAAGCTCGTACATATACCCTGCCAGCGGGTCTGCGCTGTTTAACCTGGCTGTGACAATAAGCCCCGAAAGCGCCGCCGTAAAACCTGAAATCATGTATATGGCAGTCTTGTAATAATCCACGCTTACGCCCGTTCTCCTAAGGGCCTCCTCGTTGCCTCCTATGGCCATCGTATAATAACCCAGCCTAGTTCTCCTTATCGCGATCCACGCTAGCGCAACTACTGCAAGCGTAATTATAACAGGCACAGGCATGCCTATTGCGCTGCCGCTTCCAAGCCATGTGAATTCAGAGGGAAAGCTATATATGGGTATGCTCTTTGTGAGTATCAGCGTCAGCCCCCTGAATACCGACATGGAGGCCAGCGTAACTATGAAAGGATTGACCTTCAGCCTTGAGACCATAAGTCCATTCGCACCGCCAAGAAGCGTTCCTGCAAGCAGCCCCGCTGCAGTCGCAAGGAATATGGGCAGTCCTGCCTTTAGCAGCAGGGCCATTATGACGCCGCATACAGCAGCTGCCGCCCCTACAGAAAGGTCTATCCCGCCGCTGCTTATCACATAAGTCATGCCTACTCCTATTATTATGTTTATTACACTCTGGTCCAGAATATTCCTCATGTTTTCCCACTTGAGGAAAAACGGCGACGATATGCTAAGACCAGCCACGGCTGCAACAAACACTACCATCAAAAGCAGCTGGTGAAAGCAGCTGCCTGGAGCTATATTCACTTTTCTTATTTTGTCAGTCAAAGTCATCTCAGCTTACCCCTTCCATGCCGGTTATTAGTCCCACAACCTCGTTGTGCGAGGACTCCCCTGTAGAAAGGTCTCCAGCAACTCTTCCCTGCCTCATCACAACAACCCTGTTGGACAGCGAAAAAACCTGTTGCATGTTGTGAGTTATTATTATTATTGTGTAACCCTGGGTTTTAAGGTTTAAAAGCAGCTCTATTACCTGCTGTGTCTCCTTAACCCCCATGGCTGCGGTCGGCTCATCGAGTATTAGTATCCTGCCGCCCTGCTTTATAGCCCTACCTATAGCAAGAGCCTGCCTTTGGCCCCCGGATAGGTTTCCTGCAAGCAGGTCCATGTCAGATATTCCAATCCTGAGCTTTTCTATTAGCGCTCGACTTTCCCTTTTCATCCTGACCTTGTCCACAAATATGCCTTTTCTAAGCGGCTCCAGACCAAGGAAAATATTCGAGCTTATGTCCATGCAGTTCACAAGCCCAAGTTCCTGGTATACAGTCGCTATCCCATTCTCTATAGCCTCTGATGGCGTGAAGAAGTTGTGTTCCACCTTATTTATGCATATTGTTCCGCTGTCAGGTTTTTCAGCCCCTGAGAGCATTTTTATCAGAGTGGACTTTCCTGCGCCGTTGTCGCCAACAATTGCAGTAATCTCCCCTGCGTAAAAATCAACAGACACATTTTCAATTGCCCTAATATGTCCAAATGATTTGCTCAGATTCTTAACTCCCAATATGGACTTTCTTCTGTCCGCCATGTCATTACCTCACTGTAGTAAATTTCGTTTTACAAATAAAAATTATACTTATTATGAATGAAAATATAAAATCGAAATAGTTTATTCACTTCTTGGGAATCATAGGCATACTTTATATTTACTGCAAAAAAAAGGCTCCTACGACCTAAACTACATGCCGCAAGAGCCTTTAATTAATGATTTATCCTTAAATGAAAAAGTAAGTTCCGTTTACATGTCTAAACGGAACTTAGTCCTACAATTGAAAGAAGAATTTGAAAAACGGAAGTTAGTCTTGCACAGAATCTAGTATACTGTCATAGATATCTATCCTGGGAAACTAGGAGATGAAGAAAATGACAGCAAAGGGAAAACACCTCACACTTGAAGATAGAACCTATATTGAAGATGCGCTGAATGAAAACTATTCACTTAAGCACATTGCAATGCATTTAGAGAAAGATTCTTCAACGATTTCTAAGGAAGTGAAGAGAAACAGAGTAACTTCAGGAAAAGTCGGACACACGGGACATTTGAGCTGCCAGAACCGAAAATCCTGTCAGCGCAAGCATATATGCACTAAAGCCTGCGATCACCTGTGCAAGAAATGCATGACGCACAACTGCTATCGCATCTGTCCGGACTATATGCCGAAAAGTTGTATGAAAACCCTGCACTTTCCGCATGTATGCAATGGCTGCATACGGAAAGTCGGCTGTACAATGCAGAAATACAAATATAGGGGAAAAGTGGCTCAGGCTAATTACATGGAGGAATTGAGGACTTCGCGAAAAGGTATTGCTTTGACTCCTAAAGAACTCACCGAGCTTGATGCACTTATATCACCCAGAATTCTCAAAGGGCAATCGATCACACATATTTACGCTCACCACAATGACGAAATCAAGTGCTCCAAAATAACACTGTACGCCTATTTTGAGCAGAACTTATTCACAGCACGAAACATTGATTTGCCAAGAAAAGTGAAGTATAAGCCCCGAAAGAAACGTACTCAAACCTTATCGAGAGGCTCTGCACATACGAGTGGACAGATCGTATGAAGACTTCCATAAATTCATGGAAAAACACCCTGAAAAACATGTCGTAGAAATAGATACTGTGGAGGACAAAAAAGGCGGTAAATCCCTGCTAACCCTTTTCTTTAGAAACAGTTCGCTCATGCTGGCATTTCTGCTTGATGCATGCACACAGGACGCTGTGAAGCAGGTCTTCGATCGGCTCTATGAAAACTTAGGAGTGGAGACTTTTAAGGCGACATTCCCCGTCATACTTACGGACAACGGTTCAGAGTTCAAAGCTCCTGAACTGTTGGAGCGAGACGCACAAGGAACAATGAGAACACGTTTATTTTACTGCGATCCTATGGCTTCTCATCAGAAGGCGCATATAGAAAAGAATCATGAATACATACGCTACGTCTTGCCAAAAGGCAAGTCCTTTGAACATCTAAATGAGGAGAACGTGACACTCATGATCAACCACATCAATAGTACAGCAAGAGCCAGCCTGAACGATACTACTCCGTTCAAACTGGCCCAACTGTTGCATGATGATGCTTTGATTGCATCATGCGCACTACAACTCATCCCAGCAGATGATGTGCATTTAAAACCTGCGCTGCTCAAGGCGTAGGTTAGCACAAAACACGGATAGATATCACGAAACTTAGTCCTGCAAATCTAAGGCCAGCGGAATTTAGTTCTGCACAACTATCCGGTGGTCTCCTTTGCATGTGATAAATTGGCCTGTTTTTTTTGCTATTTGCACTGATTATATAGTTTTTTGTTGTAAATGAACAGCTTTTTTCATACACAAAACGGATTTTACTATTGCAATTACAATGGGTTCAAAAAAACGGAAGTTAGTTTTTCAATTTACGTTTCTGTTTTTTACTCGAAAAAATTCTCCACGAATTCCGGAACAGATTCTTCATCGAAAGTCCCGTAGAATCCCTCCTCTATTCTTTCTGTATACACCCCTATTATATACTGATTGTCACTCTTGTATCCGTCTGCGAACTTATCAAGGCACTCGGCTATCTGCTGCTTGTCCCTGGTTTCGAATCGCTTTATGGCCTTGCCGCCATTGGCTTCATTGTCTTCTATAGTATACGCATCAGAGTTGGTTCTCTTTTCCACTACAATATAGCTTACATCCTCCGGCATTATGACCGCTCCTCTGATGTATCCCTTCTGCTCCAGCCAGCTTCTGGTCTTGTCGAAGCTTTTGTTGTACGTGAAATAAAGAGTCTTGTTGTTAGACAGCATAATATTTACGCTTGATGTGCAGCCCCTTGTATTCTCGAGCTCATCATAGGTAGCGTCCCTTATGTCCCCTCCTGCTATCTCTATGAACTCCCTTATCTCCGACGGGTCCACTATAGAGACGCCACTGCTTCTGCCGCTTTGGTTAGGGCTTAAGGTTATCTTTTCCACATTTTCAGGGGACACCTTGAGGACTCCGTAATTGGCCCTCTTGTACTCCATGGACTCATATATAGGCTTTAGAAAATCCCTGTACTCATCAAGCTGCACGTTGTAATCCCTGACAAGCCTTTTGCCGCCTTCAAGCTCATATGCTATGCTTATTCTCGCTGAGTTCTTATCGGAATTCCTGCTTTCAAAAGCTCGCTCGTCGCCCGCCATCTTCTTGTGCATTGCTATTACATTTTTTATGTTTTCGGCGCTTGTGTAAAAAGACGCTTCATCATAACCATCGATATACGAATATATGCCATACCCCATGTACACCCTGCTTACTTCATCTGCCTGCGGTATGCTTTTTTCAAATCCCATTACGTCCAGCTTTAGCACTCCGAATGCCAGCACTGCTGCAGCCACAAAACCCGCATAGCCTATAAATGTTTTATAATCCAGTATTGAGAATGATTTTTTGAGTATCATCTGCACTACTATGTACCCTATTATCGAGCCTGCAGCATAGCCGAACGCCGTCCAGCCCATGCTGTTGCCCGTCTCCCCGAAGAAAGTGCCTCCAAGCAGCATGGAGCAGAACGTCACGCCGTATTTGAATACCGGCTCGAACACGTCAAACGCAACCGCCCTGGAGTAGGATTCCGTCTTTCTTATCCTGTAGAGCATTCCTGCAGCCCCTGCCATTATTATGCACGCTGCTACATATGCACTTATCTCCATAGGTTTGAGCGTGAATTTCGAGCCCAGCTCTGCCATCCTTGCAAGCGGCGAAAAATACATCATTTTCTGAGTCATGTAGTAGTCCGCGCTGAAGCCGTGCATGAACGGCTCTATGTTCAGTACAACGAGCGTGCTCAATCCGATGGGAAGGAACAGGTATATGTACGTCAGAGCGCCTTGCATCACCGATATTCCCGTAGTCATTCCCACAAGCACACTTGCCATAAACAGCGTCATGTTGAGCAGGACGCTTATGTACATCCAGTTGAGCACCGCATTGAGGGTGAAGTAGTCTTGCAGCCCTATGTAGCTCCTTATCGCCATGCATATTATGCCGGTTGCAACCACAGGAAGCGAGCAAAGCAATGCCCCCACGGCCAGCTTCGAGTTGAACACCGCATCCCTGCAAACCGGAAGCGAGTGGTACATGTCCGCGCTCCGTTTTGACTGCATATACCTGAACAGGAACACACCTGTGAGAATCGGCACCACCGCCATGAGCATCATATCAAAACTCCTGAATCTGAATATCATAGCCAATGGGTTGTTAGCCGCCGTAAAAGACCCCATCTCGTCCAGATAGCCAGCCTTCATTATAAGCTGTATAGGCACTGCAAGGGAGAGCATCACAAAATACCCTATGAAAGCCCAGGCGAACCTTTTCATGTCGTTTAAGAATACGGCCCTGCTAAATAAAGACGTCTTTAATCGCATATCCTATATCCCCCATTTCGTATATGAATATCTCCTCGAGAGTAAGCGGCAGGATGTCGAGTATCACAGGCTGAAGCTCCCTGAATCTCGAAATAACCTCGGCCTTTCTGCCCCTTACTATGAGCATACTCACGCTCCCGCGCTCTTCCCTGTAGAGCACGTCCATACCCTCGTAGAGTCTTGACTCTGGCATATCCCTGAAGGCCACCTGTATCTTGTGCACGTCCGACTTGAAGTCGTCAATATCCTTTTGCGCCACCATCTCGCCCTTGTGGAGTATGCCGATGGAGTCGCATATGTCCTCAAGCTCCCTCAGGTTGTGGGAGGATATTACAACGCTCATGTCCCTTTGGGCCACATCCTGTATGAGCAGGTTCTTGACCCTTTGCCTTACCACCGGATCCAGTCCGTCAAGGGGCTCGTCGAGCACTAGAAGGTCAGGCATCATTGAAAGCGCCAGCCAGAAAGCCACCTGCCTTTGCATTCCCTTTGAGAGCGACTCGATCTTCTTACCCGTGTCTATCTGGAAAACTTCCTTAAGCTTCTCATAGCGCTCATCGCTGAAGTTCTCGTATATCCCCCTGTAGAACTCCGCCATGCCGTCTATGGTGTGCTGGGGCAGGAAATAGGGGGTGTCCGGTATGAAAATCACCCTTTGCTTTAATCCCTCGTTTTCGAAAACCTCCTGGGCGTCTATCTCCAATCTGCCCTTGTCCTGTCTGTATATTCCGGCGAGTATTTTAAGCAGCGTAGTCTTGCCAGCTCCGTTTGAGCCTATAAGGCCATATATGCTCCCCCGCCTGACGTCCAGATTTACGCCGCTGAGTGCCAGCACATCATGGTATGATTTCGAAACGCCTTGAGCCTTAATCATCTCCTTCACCCCTTTTCCCATTATCCCCGACATTTTCTATAAGCTTTATCAGCTCTCCCTTGTCAGTTCCCATGAATATAAGCTCCGACACTATCTTTTCCAGCTCTGCCTTCAGCTCGTTCATCTTCTCAATATTCACCCCGCTTTTAGATTCGTTCACGAAGCTCCCCTTGCCTGGAATGGAGTATATGTACCCCTGCCGCTCAAGCTCCCTGTAGGCCTTCTGTATTGTGTTTGGATTTATCGTCAGCTCCTTAGCCAGAGTCCTAACAGCCGGCAGCTGCTCGTTTTCCCTGAGCATGTCGCTTATTATCAGCTGCTTTAGCTTCTCTACTAGCTGCTCGTATATCGGAACGCGGCTTCTCAAATCAAGCTCAAACATTTATTCACCCCTTTCGCATTAACTGTATTATTATAATTAGTACGGTTGTTACAGTTAGTATATATTCCATTCCCATTTTTGTAAAGCCCTTTACAGGAATTATTTCCAGACAAAAAATAAAAAAGAGCACTGCAGCTGTTTTCAGCCATCAGTGCTCGCTCTGCTCAGTTATTTTAGCTTATTTGCGTAATCAAGAGTGCTTTTTATATCATCCAGCAAAATTGGCGCCAGTTGCATCACATCTTCAAAAATTTCTTGCACGTTCTCCTGCACATATTCATGTGCAATCTCATTTCTTATGCGCCTGATTCTCTTCATATCATGAGCACTGCGCACCATGCCTCTTTTTTCAGCCCTGTTTATCCTGTCAATTATGGTTCCCTGGCTCTCAAGCTCTATTATGTCTATAAGCCTGAATATTTTTTGTATGAGTATATCGCTTGCCCGTGAAAATCTACTTGTCAACGCCTCGAAGTAATCCAGCTCTTCAAATGTGTAGCTTTGCTTGATCCCTATGCCGCTGCATTTGTCATATGAGTATTTCAAGATTTCATTAGCATTGATTAGGAGCCTTAATTCCTCATCCAAAAGCTCTTTTTCATCCTTTTTCATATTCGCACCCCCGTCTTCAACGCAATTCTAGTGAAAGGATGTGAAGCATCCCTTGCTATAAGAAGATCTATCTTTTGTTCTCCGATTTTTTCATACAGGCATTCCTTTATAATCCTTGCGTCCCTTTGAATCAGCTTGTCTGAAATCACAAGTATGTCTATATCCCCGCCCCTTGCCTCATCATCAGTTCTGGAGCCAAAAATATATATTAGTGCATCCTTATCCTGCATATAGACCGCTTCCTTGATTGCTGTTATTTCGTACTGAGTAAGTCTCATTGTAATCTCTCCAAATTCACAACCCGTATTAGTTACCAGATAATTCCTTGTTCATATTTGAAATCAATGCTTCGCCTTCCGCAATCAGACCTTCCCTGAAAGCCTCCCTTATGGCTTTTCTTGGACTTGTGGCCTCCAGATTGCCATTGTACTCCAAATAGGCTTTCATGAGCTTCCAGGATAGTTCATATACAAATTCAAACCTTCGTATTGTCGCATCTATTACAATATCATCCTTAGTGTAGTCCCTCTCGAGGCTCTCATGCAGCTTTCGAACAGCCTTTTAGCCTTTCATTGCCAATCTTTGCATGGTCTATTATGTCGAATGTGTATATTATGTTTTCATTTTCAAGTCTATCTTTGATTTTATATATATCGCCACCATTGCTTCTGAATTTTATAGCCAAATCAATGTCAGATGTCGGCTTGTAATCTCCGCGGGCTCTGGACCCAAACAATATTACTTCCTTGATAGAATGTGAATATTCCTTGAATACATCCAAAATCTTGATGAAAACGTCCCGGCTTAAGCCGTATATGAGCTTTTCCTTCAAAAAATCACCCTCTTTATCCCTTCATTCGCTTACTCAATTTCAACAAATCCAATTAGAATATCAACCACTTCTTCCAGAATATCTTTTGGAATCTTTTCATGAAATGATGCATTTCTGGCTTTTACATCCAATGCCTTAACCTGTTCACACATTATGACTCCTGTTGTTTTAGTTCTTTCATCAAGCTCTACATGAAGCGGAAAATTTCTGTTCGTATTTGTAATTGGGCATACCATGGCCATTTTAGTGAATTTATTATAAGTTGAGTTGCTCACAACTAGCGCCGGTCTTTTCCCCTTTTGCTCATGGCCAGCTTGTGGGTCAAATTCCAAGAAAATTATATCTCCGTGCTCTGGTGTATACGCCATTAAAACACCTCTTTGCCTACAGAATCTCCTGTTTTAAGTTCTGTGCATTCAAAATCTCCTTCATAGCCTTTTAATCTGTCTTTAAGCGTTTTATGTTTCTTTGCTGGCGTTATTATAATATTCCCGCTTTGAACTTTTATATCAACTTCGTCATTCTCATGCATGTTTGCAATTGTTAATATTGATTTTGGGATCCTAATCGCTTGGGAATTTCCCCACCTTTGAATTTTAGTATTCATAACGATCACCTCTTAGTTTAAGTATATACTATGTATCTACATTTCGCAACAAAATATCCCACCTGGTGCCCACTTGTATGGCTCGGCTATTTTTCATACGAAAAATAAAAGGAGCACTACAGCTGTTTTTCAGCCATAAGTGCTCACTAAAGTATCTTCCCGTATTCAATTACTCTGCTCTGCTCATCAAGCGCCCTGACCTGGGACGCCATGTAGTTCAGCTTGGCATTTACTGCTTCCCGCTCCTCCGGCGATATGTCCTCTGCTGCGGCCTGCTCCGCCAACCATTTCATATCCCTAAGCTTGTCCTCAATTATATCCAGCATGCCCTGCCTGTACCTTACCCGCTGCAGCTCCTGTTCCAGCTCTTCCCTTAATTCTTCTTTTTCACTCATTCCTAAACCCTTATGTCGATGTGTCTGCCCCTATTGGGATCCACAGCCACAGTCTCTATCATCTCTGTCACTTGGGCTGCAGTTTCCTTTCCTGCATCCATTGCCATCTTCATTACCGCAATCCCCGCATCCTGCTGTACCTTTGACTGGTTCATAACTATTGACAATGCCGCTATGTCCATATGCTTGCCTCCCGCATTTTTTATATTGAATCTATTGTATCATGTTATTCTTTCTTAGGTTCGACTATTTCCCATGCCAAAATCAACCAGCATTATTCTTTCGTTATCTTTTGAAAACCTCAATACATCTTGGGTGAATCCTGATTTAGCGAAAAACATATAGTACTTATTTTCATATTTCAGCATGTTTGATTTTTCAATCAGAGAATTGACAACCTTAATATCTGTTGGCTGATTCCTCCATTTGCACTCACAAATAAGAGCACTGTTTCTGGCAACAGCCAGTATGTCGATTTCTTCTTCCCTCTTCGTATAAGGATTATTTCCCCACCAGCGCCCGATTTTTTCAAAAACAAACGGCAGCTCCATACTCTTGTTTCTCCGCTTCAGATCCTCTATGCACACCTTTTCAAACGTACTTCCAAGGAAGTCATTCAGTTCAGGCTTTATCTTGTTTTCATACATATACTCTATCATTTCCTGCTCTATCAGTCCTATGTTGTTGAAAACAAAGCGGTACCAAAATCTGAAAAGGCTGTCCTTTATGGAATATAAGGTTTTTCTGCTTGATTCCTTTTCTCCAACAGGTATTTCCTTTTCCACAATCTGCAGCTCCATTAGCGACTTTATATAATTAGAGCATTTGGAGTTGTCTTCGCCCACCTTTGTCGCGATTTCATTCAGCTTTGAGCTACCCGTAGCTATGGCTTCGATTATCGAATTGTACAGCGCCGGCTGCCTCAGCTCCTGCTTAAGAAGGATCGAAGGCTCATCATGCAGATAACTTGATTTATCGAGTATGCTGCTTTTTATGTTCTCCTCAATCGAAAAATCATCACTGAACTTGAGCAAATACTGGGGTATACCGCCTACAATCCCATAAGCTGCAACCTTATCCTCCACGCTGTAGCGCGGGAAGAACTTTGCGCTGTCAAAAAAGTCAAACGGCTCGATTTTCATCTGGGCAGTCCTGCGCCCGTATAGAGGACTCTTGTATGAAAGTATTTCTTTTTCCATAAAGCTCATGGAAGATCCGCACACAACCATGAAAAGCTTGCTGCTTTTTAGATTATGGTCAATTACATTCTGCAAAAGCGAAGGGATTGAATTGTTGGCTGCTACTATATACGGAAATTCATCTATTATGAGTATAGTCTGCTTGCTTTGCGCCTGCTTGTCGAGAAATAAAAACGCCTTCTCCCAGGAATCGAAAGCCGGCATGAATTCGGACATTCCGTAATATTCCAGTATCTTCCTTGAGAACTTTTCCAAAGCCATCTTGTCGTTATACTCTTCCGCCACAAAAAAAATAGCGTCCTTGCCTTTGCAAAACTCGCTCAAAAGCCTGGTCTTGCCCACCCTCCTTCTGCCATACATTACTACAAACTGGAATGAATCCTCTGCGTAGAGCCTTTCAAGACTATTGAGTTCATAATCCCTGCCTATGAATTTCACGCAATCACCTTCTCTTTTCCTTTGTTAACACTATTATACCACAAAGAGTAGTTATTCAAGATTAAGTTAATCGTAATTAACTTAATCTTGAATAACTACTTCATTTTAAAGCCAGTCGCCATCTGAGTCTAGACAGAAAAAAAGAACCAGTATCAACTGATTCTACAATAACTTGTGAACTTGGTGCCTGTCATCGTGCGTGCTTATTGACGAATAATACTTCTGCTTTGGACTTGTTGGTTTATCCGGTATGGTTAGTTTCAACAAGCCACCTTTTATAAGGGGATTAAGAACCCTTTCACTAAAAAATCTCCTGCTTTTCATTCCAATAAAATCTTGTATTTCTCCTCTACTTCTCGGAATTTCACAAAATTCCAGTATCTCTTTAGTTCTGTCTCTTTGACTTTCAGCTTGCTCACCAGCTTGCTTAGTCAGAGGAGTAATCGTTTTGAATATGTCACCCTCTATGAAAATAGGCTCTGCGCCAGAGTATATCTTATTGTATTTGCATATATTCCTAACACCAGAACCCAGTTCGTCCACCCATCCAATTTCCTTAAAAAACCTAGCTATCGTCGGGTTCTTGGGAAATGGAAAAAAATCATCCGGATCTATTACACCATTGCCATGGGGCTTGTTGCTATTTTCAGTAACAACCCTATCTTTTTCAATAATTAGCTTTGCAGGAAACGGATTTGCAAATTCTCTGTGAATCAGTAAGTTGGAAACAACCTCTCTGAAAATCTTGTCTCTAAGACTAATTCTTCGGTCTCCCTCCAGGTAAAAATTATCGTTAAGATGCTTTGATACAAACTGCATAAGCCGTTCATAGCTCTCTAGCAGATTAACCCTAATATCATCTCTATCATCATAGCGGTCCAGATTAACTCTTCTCAGAATAGCATCTGTTCTGTAATGAGGCAGCACTGCATGAATCAGCTCCTCATTTCCAAAGATGAGAATCCCGCCAAGTGTTATGCCTTCTTTGCCGCTCTGGCGATCCTTGAGATACAACCCCGCGCTCTTAAGAAGCTACACATTAGTTCGTGTCAGGCACCGTTATTGTATTTCTTTATAAGCCTGTTGCAAAATTATAAGAAACAACTTTGTTTGTCGCTTTGTCTACTTGAACAAAAAAATCCTTGTATGCATCGGGGTCTTGGTGAGTATAATAATACACTATGCAATCATCATTTCCTTGATAAATAGCGCCTTCTCCATATAACTCAATCATTCTATAGTAAGAGTCTCCAACTTCTAACCCCTTGGCTGTAGGGTATCCCCTTTTTTCTACATATATACACTCAATAAAATCGTAATAAGATATTGAAATTCCATCCTTTTCGTATAAATAGTTGGTTTTAGCTCCCTCATACGGTTCTCCTAAGTCAGTGACTTTTCCTGTACCGAGAACTTCAGATATTTTTTCAATTTCATCAGAAAAATTTAATTCCTTTCCATTATAAACTATACTAAAATCTCCATCTTTCAACTTTACAGGTTCTTTTCTCTCATTGGTATTTAAAACTTTGTCATTATACTCGGACTTGGATTCTTTATTTTCATTATAAAAAGTCTCCTGAGTATTGTTTTTAGTCTTCGCTTCTGAGTCTTGTTCTTTCTCTAAATACTCATCTTCTCCTTCGATATAAACATTGTGTATCTTTGGCCCATAATCCCCCCAATCAACAATATAAAAAGTAAATACCCATCTATTAACCATGTTTGGAAATTCAACCAAATATGAAATATAATATTTATCGTAGTATTTATCATAATCTCCTTGGATAGGTACACATAACTGATCTCCACGCTTGCAATCTAACAAAGTTGCCTCTTTGATTGTCATATCAAAATAATTTCCATTAGTTTTAAAAAAATCCACAACCTTGTAATGTGTATCTCCGTTAGGAGTAAGCAAATTCCTATCTTTTATGTATCCGTTCCTTTCTAATTCTTTTAATCCCATAAACGATATTTCCTTGGCCTTTTTATATGTACTTTCAAGATTTTTTGAATAACTGGGGTTATTATAAACCGTCATACCTAAAAATAGTATTGCAAAAACTATAGCTATATTGAAAAATTTTTGCATTTATTCCTCCTCTATTTTATCTTTGTGATATATTTACAATTACTTGTTTGCTAAGTTTTTTGCTTATTTTAGTCATATCCTTATACCCTTTGATATCTGTCATTTTAGTGCATGAACGGCATATTTGTTTTTGATTAAATAATGCTCAGTGCAAGTAATTCCTGTAACATTTATCTGCATGGCCTTGGCGAGTAATCGTACATGTCGCCTGATAATACGTCAATATGATAGCTTTTTCAATTTTATATCGAACGTGTATAACCGCCCCCATTTTCTCTAGTCAGTGTTGTATTTGGATTTCCATCACCATCTCTCCAATAGCCATCTACATGGGTACCGTCTGCTCTTTCATATCCTTGAACATAATGCGGAGAAACATACGTTTCTTCCCCAGCTGATGCCACACTTGTTTCGTCAGCAGTAACATTAACATAACCTTCTGGAGCGCCGTATTCAGCATGTGCAACATCTGCCGAATCATCTCCAACTATATCCAGCATATCTGCCACACCAATTGCCAGAGCACCTATCGCTGCAGTCTTTACAAGATTTTTGGCACTGTCATTAACCTTAGCGTAATCCCCTTCCGATATTCCTTCTATTACATTCATTCCGTTGCTTGCAATGTTTCCAACCCCCTTGCCAATGCCTACAGCAGTTGTTCCTACAGCATCAACAACGTTTCCAAACCCCTCATTTATCTTGCTGCTATCTGAAGTCACAATGCCTTCAACAACTCCAGCAGCTCCTTCAGCTGCCTGCCCCAATGTTTCACCAGCTCGCTTTGAAGCCACCTTAACACCATCACCAATTTCTCTTATAAAGTTGCTATCTGTCACTTCTCCTACTATGTTGACAGCTCCACCAACGACTTCTCCAGCAACTGTTCCTATGAATGTTCCTAACCCCTTGAAAAAACCCATCACTAAACCTCCCGCCAAAATTTTATTTTTCTATTTCAATAGCTCCAATACACCCTTCACCACTTCATTCGAACGCGCTATCATGGACTGTGATGCCTGCAGCAGTATTTTGTTTTTTTCCAGTTCTGCTATCTCCTTGGCTATGTCAGCGCTTTCAATAACACTCTGTGCATTAGTGAGATTTATTTGATAATTTCCCACATTATTTCCTATGTGCTCAAGCGCATTGTAGTAAGCCCCGAATTCAGATCTCTTTGACGATACCTTTGCCATCGCTTCATCTATCTTTTTCAGGGATTCCTCAGCGTTTTCTATTGGATCTACACAAACATCTTCAATCCCAAGCTTTGAAACCCTTGCATCCATGAGCTCCACTTTAAAGGTATGTCCTTCTGCTGGCCCTACCTGAAAATGAAGTGTCGGCATCTTATCTTCATCGATCTCGACACTGCTTTCCGAGCCTATATGCTCCCCTATTACGCTGCTTAGCTTATCCCCCCAGTCACTTCCAATATAGACTGATTTACCCCCTGTTTCATCAACAAGACTGTTGTAATAACTCGAATACTCTGAACTTAATGGATTTGTGTCATAAACTCCATGCACCTGTATTCCTTTATTTTTCAATATATCCACAGTATCATCATATTTTTGATTATCGTCCCCTCTTTCATCTGTAAGGAGTATTATGTGTTTTGACGATGAAGAAACACTTTCTCTGAAATCATATTGATCTGCAACTAATTGCATTGCTGTCATCCCATTTTCTATCCCACCGCCGTTAGGCAGGTTACTCAAAATTCCGCTTATCCGGCTAATGTCAGCACACCATTTGCTGCCATCAAAATCCACAATCTGCGAATTGTCCGTGTATGTAACTAAACCCATCCTAATGTCAGTCACACCTTTAGATTCTATGCTCCCTATGAACTTTTCCAGGTTCTCTGCCACTGTTTGTTGATGTTCATCCATACTTTGAGAAACATCTACTACAAAAACTATGTCTGCAACGCCACCGCTTGGTTTTGAAGCTTCTTCCACTAGAGGCGGCCTTAGGACCTTTGTTGTGTTGAACTCAGTATTGTTTGCTATTTCATCTATCCCCTGCTTAATCTGGTCTATCTCCGTTTGCATTTTTTCTCTGTCTTCCTGTGTGTATGTACCGTTCATTCCCTGAATAAGCAACTCCCGCATTCGCTGCAGATTGGGATTCATTATAAGACCCAGCGCTGATTCCGCCACACTTACAAGAGACTTCCCGTCCTCTATGTTGTTCTGGGCTTGTCCAAGCCCTCTTATCAGAGCCTTCATCTTCTCAGATATGCTAAGTCCCGCTGCATCGTCGGATGCTCTGTTTATTCTGAGTCCGCTGCTTATCCTCTGAAAATTTGACGCAACATTTTCATTGTTTATATTACTGCGATTTAAAGCGTTTAAAGCTGCGATGTTGTGATTTATTCTCATTGTCTGCCCCTTTCGCATAGTGCCGGCTAATTCTGTATTTATATCCATTCAGCCCCATTTATGTGTCTTGCCTACTAATTATATCATAGGTCTTAAGTCTCTGTTAATATAATGTGCGATAAGCGGACTATTTTTTACATATATTCATAAATTTCGACAAACAGCCTTGTATACTATGCCTATAGCCTGTATCTGATTAAAATTATTCTTATATTGCCTGATTATTGGAAAAGCATTATACTATAACCAATAGAACCTTTGTTCGCGGAGGTGCTTGTATGAACCAGATTGAACGAAACATAATAATCGGCAGCCTTCTTGGCGATGGGAGCCTTGCTCTCTACGGCCGCAGCAAGAATGCCCATTACAGGGAGCATGGCGGAGACAGCCAAATTGAATACAGAAGATGGAAAGCTACCAAGCTTGCCAATTTGGGATTCAAATTCAGCACCGGCGGCAAATACGGCAAGCTGTCTTCTCCATCAAGTGAAATATTCACAGAGCTTTACAACCTATATTATCAAGACAGGATAAAGACAATAACCCATGACAATATAAATCTCCTGGATCATCCAATCGGGCTTGCCTGCCTATACATGGATGATGGAAGCCTTGTGATACATACTTCGCAATCACATAAAATCAACATTCGATATAGAATTCTCATTGAAAAACAGGCCCTATGGCAAGAACTTCATTCTTCACATAAGTAAAAGGAATGAACTCATGCGATTCATCAACCTGGTAAAACCATATGTAAATGAAATCGACTGCATGAAATACAAGGTAGATGTCAAAGAAAGGCTCAAAATCAAGCAGAGTCAGCTTGAAAGTAAATATCCAAGCAAGAAGATAACTGTCGCTTCTTTCGATATTGACGATAATTCATATTCAAAAAATGATGAAGCCACCATACAAAGAATGAAGAAAGAAAAATCTACCGATAAGGAAATCGCCGCCATGCTTAACAGGCCCTACTGGGGAGTTGTCGACAAGATAAGACGCATGAGAAAAAATGGGGATTTGTAGCTGTCACGGATGTATCCATTATTCCCAAAATATATTTTTAGAGAATAGTTCTGCGCAAAAGAAAAGAGAATCAATCCGAAGATGATTCCCTATCTTTTCAATTAACCCGCCACCTTTTCACTCGCCTTGAACAATATGTTCATTAGTTCGTGTCAGGCACCGTTATTGTGATTATCTTAGAAGTTGAAGAACTCCTTGAGGTTGTTGGTTTGCTTGCGGACCATCAATTACCTTTCGGCAATCGCCAGACTATATCTTCAACCAAAATAGTTTTGGTTGTCGGGCACTTCGGAAGACCTCACTTCCTACAGACCTCATCACCATGGCATAAGCTTTAGGTGGTACGTCTTAGTCGTTGAACCTTCTCCAGCCTTTCGGCACAGGAGCTTGGCTGCTGATTATCCAATCCATTCTTTTTTCAACCTTTCACACCTATCGTTTCCGATTATGTTGTAGGAAGAATGGCTCTAAGGAAGTTCCAGCAATTCACCCGATTTGCATTAGGGATTTCTCCCTAATGGACCCTCAAATAGTTACCTGAGAAGTTGCAAAACTCCCTGTGGTTGACTATTTGCTTGAGCCAGCATAGCCTGAGCAGCTTGGCTAAGGATGTTGTTCTTAGAGAACTGCATCATCTCCTTAGCCATGTCTACGTCTCTAATTCTTGATTCGGCTGATGTTAGGTTCTCAGAAGCTGTTCCAAGGTTAGCTATTGTGTGCTCCAATCTGTTTTGGTATGCACCAAGCTTAGATCTTTCAGTTGAAACTGTTTCTATAGCTGTTTGTATAGTAGTAATTGCAGTACTTGCAGCCGTTTGAGTTGAAACATCTATTCCTGCTTCAGTTACTGCATCTGCTGTTTTCGCTCCGCCAGAGAATGTGGCTTTTGAAGCTGCATCAGTAGTGACATCTATTGTAAAAGTATCGTTTCCGCCGGCTATAGCGCTAGCTGCTGCTCCTAGAGAAATTGTTGTTCCTTTAAAGAATCCATCAGCTATCTTAAGTGATGTCTCATCTCCAGTTACGTTTACTGACTGAGTTTTAGCGCCCGCTCCATTACTTGTCAAAGTGACTTTAGCACTTTGAGCCGCCACTGCAGCCACTCCATCTGTTGATACAGGTGCTGCTCCCATCAGAGTGCTAGCGTCCGTTTTTACAACAACCTTACTAGCTGCACCGGTTGTACCGCTCGTAAATGTAAACCCTGCTGCATCTGCTCCTACCACAGTCGCCGCTCCACCAAGTTTAGCATCTACATCTGTTTTAAAAGCAGCCCAATCTGCATATGCGCCGCCTGCAGAATAATTTTGATCAAATGTAATGGTTTTATCAACGCCATCAATTGTCAATACCAGTGTTTTACTAACACCAGAACAATCACCTAATGCAGTATTTAAAGCACCAATATTTGCATATGTTGCATTTCCAACAGCTTTACCAGCTGTAGCTGGAGTTGATGCTACTGCCGCTGTATAAGACAGGGTTACTGTAGCTCCGTCTTCAACGCCTGTCCCCACTTCACTGTCAAAAGTAACGCTAGCAACGTCACCAGCAACAGCATTTTGTTCTGCTACATTTATATCTCTAGATACTCCAAGCGATTTCGCATCCATTGCATTTATCGACAAAGATATATCCTGGTTTGCATTTGCTCCTATGTGGAATTTAGCTTCACCCATGCCATCTGACTTGATTCCGCCATTTATAAGCTTCTGTGTGTTGAACTCTGTGTTGTTTGCTATTCTTGTTATTTCTTTTGCCAGTTCGTCCATTTCCTTCTGGATTTCGCCACGATCAACTGCTACGTTCGTGTCGTTCGAAGATTGAACCGCAAGCTCTCTCATCCTCTGAAGGATTGAATGCGTTTCGTTTAGCGCACCTTCAGCTGTCTGTATCATAGAGATGCCGTCTTGTCCGTTTCTTGCCGCCTGATCAAGACCTCTAACTTGAGCTCTCATTTTTTCAGATATTGCAAGACCTGCCGCGTCATCTCCAGCCCTATTGATTCTAAGACCTGAAGAAAGCTTCTCCATAGACTTTCCAGCTGCATTAGTGTTGCCACTCATCATCCTATGCGCATTCAACGCATTCATATTATGGTTGATAATCATAATAAAATTCCTCCTTGAATTTATATAGGCATCCATGCCAATAATTTATTAAGATGAAATCGACAGATTCGCAAGAGGCCTCTTTTGCTCCCCTGCCTTTTTCACTCTTGACTTATTTATCGTCAAAGTCCGAAAAGACTTTAGACTTTTTCGTTATTTTTTGCTTGTTTTTTTCATTTTCTTCAGCTGATTAATTGCATCTACGCTTGTTGCGCTCTTATTCTCATCTTCAATCCCTTTTTTAACTTCGCTCCTTATTATCTGCACTTCCCTTGGGGCATCTATAGCTAGTCTGACCTTGCCTTCAGAAATATCTACTACAGTTATTTCCACACCTTCTCCTATGAGAATGCTCTCTCCCTTTTTCCTCGTCAGCACCAGCATGCTATGCGCCCACCTTTTCATAAAACTCGTATCTTAGAGGATATCTGTCGTCGAGTATTATCTGCTTGGCAAGCTTAGATTTTGTGTTTATTATTATAGGAGCCTGAAGATTTGTCCTTATATCTTTGATGTCATCGGGAATCACAACTATCGAATAAATAAGCAGGTCTTCCTGGTTTTCAATGTTCAATTTTTTTATGTCTGCATCTGGTATCTTGAACTCGTAATCTTCCTTTACAGCAAAAGGATTGATTACAGGGAATGCTATATCCTCGTCTATTCCCTGAAGCCAATCTACAATCATCTCATCGTCCTGAAGCAATGCGAATCTTCTTATACTCTCAAAACCGGGAATTCCTTCTTCAAAGTTAATTAGTGCACTTTCATCTATATCTATCTCGCCAAAATTAGTCGTGTTCAGTTTCAAATATTTCACTCCTTCCAGAGCGTAGTTTTGTTTTCTTGGTTTATATGCTTAATTTTTTTATCTCAAAAAATCAACAAGCGTAGGCTGTATAACCCTCGCTCCAATCGAAAGCGAGGCCTTGTATACAGACTCAAGTATGTTGAGCTTCATTACAGCTTCGCCCATGTCTGTATCTTCCGTTTTAGAAAGCAGGCTTGTGAAGTTGAGTGTCATTTCTTCTGCTCTATCCTTAATGACTTCAACAGTGTTCATCTTGGCTCCGACTTCGCCTCGCACCTGCAGCAGATTCTCTATGTTCTTGTCCAAATCCCCGAGGAGATTTGAAATTTTACCATTGTCGCCATTTTTCATGGCACCTATTAAATCGTCCATAGTTTTGAACATTTCATTTTTTTTAACTGGATTTCCATCCCCATCCACAACAGGATCCCCATTTTCATCTAATACAACAACAAGTTCCCCAAAAACCTGGTCGCCCGTGACGTTTACTGCTACTTTTGCAGACACACCCACCTGGTATTCAATTTTTTGGCCAGCAGTTGTTGTTAAAGCCGTTGTGCCATCATCATTCAAATACTTCTCATCCGTCTTAAAACCCGAGAATATGTGCCTTCCTATATACGTATCGTTACCTATCTTGACCATGTGCTCCTTTAGTTGCTCAACCTCAGACTGAATCTTCTGGGTGTCCTCAGCATTGAGCACTCCATTGGCTGCTTGAACTGAAAGTTCCCTTACTCTTTGAAGTACGTTATTGAGCTCTTTTAATGATGTCTCTGTCTTGTCGAGCCATGAATAGGCGTCGTCTACATTCCTTGTGAACTGCTCGTTCTCGGCTATGTCTGTATGTATTTTGAGCGACCTTGCTACAAGCACCGGGTCATCTGAAGGTCTGTGTATTTTGACTCCTGTGGAGAGATCATTTTGTTCTTTGTCCATGTTTCTGAGGTTGGTGTTCATGTTTAGCATCATGCGGCTGACCATCATACCATTAGTTATTCTCATGTTGTTCCTCCTTTTGCATGGGCTTGCAACAAGACTCTCTCATCTTTGATAATGCTGGAAAAATCTATCTTCATAATTTATTTGAAATCCGGAATTTTGAGAACTCGCTTCGCTCAGACACTCAAAATTCTATCGGATTTTCAAATATTATTCAGATGTTTTTTCTACATCATTATCAATAAATTCCGTTCGTCTTTGTTTGCAAGCCTTATGTTAAAACCCCGTAAATCACTCGAATGCGTTAGAGAAAAACAAATTCAAAACACTCACTCGAATGCGATTATATGCTGCATTATCAACAAATTCCGTTCGTCTTTGTTTGCAAGCCTTATGTAAAAACCTGTAAAGCATTCGAACCGGGATGAAAATATTCAAAACCTTTTACAGCCCTACTCTTCCCATTCTGTTGACTATTACATCTATCATTTCGTCGAGTGTTGTTATCATCCTAGCTGATGCGTTGTACGCGTGCTGGAATCTTACGACGTTTGTCATTTCTTCGTCCAAGGATACGCCTGATATTGACTGTCTTTGGGTTTCTATCTGCTGTGTTAGGACTTCCTGGTTGTTCATTGTCCTCTTGGCGTCCTGGGCGTCAACCCCCAGGTTGGCTACCAGGGATTTGACGAAGTCGTCTGGTGTTCCCCACATGAACATATCGTTTTTGTGTCTTAGTTCTGCTATTTTGAGTATGTTTGAGTTGTCTCCCGCAAGGCCCTTGCCTGGGACATTCTCATCCGGCTTGCCTGACGCGGCTATATTATCGAGATCCTCCTCTATCTTACTTGATAGTTTTATGTTCTTGGCTGTGATATCCCCGCCAGATTCAGCTTCGAAGAAAGCTATTCCGGTAGAACCAGCATCAAGTCCATATCCACCCATATGCACGCTGTTTATCTGTTCTGCAAATGTCTTTACAAACTCATCCAGCTTTTTCATGTAGAAAGGCACGCCTTTTCTTGAGCCTTCACTGGCGTTGTCTCTTATGTCAAGCTCGGCTTTGAGCTTGCCGCTTATTGCATCAACGTTGAGCGGATCTCCCGTGCTGAATTTGACCTGTCTTACGTCTATGTCGGCTATTCCTGCAGGATGGTCTATCTGTTCGTCTGCCACGAGCTTGTTGACCTTGTCGTGGGATACGAGCATATTGCCGTTTATCAGTATGTTCATTTTCTTGCTCTCGAACGCAGTCGAGCCTGTGCTTTCTGAAACCTCGACGACCTCTACGCCTACAAGGCTCGAAAGCTTGTCTATTAGGAGGTTTCTCCTGTCACGCAGGTCGTTGGCCTTTACTCCGCCGAGCTCCGCCCTGAATATCTGATCGTTAATGCTGGCTATGTCGCTGGCGTACATGTTTATCTCGTCGACCGTGGTCCTTACGGCAAAGTCGGTATCCTTTACCATCTTCTCGAACTGGTCATACATATGGCTTATTGTGTATGTAAGCGAGTGAGCCCGCTCCCTTACTACAGCTCTTGCTGTAAGTGATGATGGGTCCTTTGAGAGCTCCTGGAGTGAGTTGAAGAAGTCGTCCATTACGGTCCTTATGCCGCTGCTGCTAGGCTCGTTCATTATGGCCTCTACCTCGGAGAGCGAGTCGAACCTGAATGATGATTCGCCGTACACCATGTTCTCGTACCTGTATTTCATGTCGAGGAACTCGTTCCTTATCTGCTTTACGGCCTCTGTGGTTACGCCGGCTCCCATCATTGTTCCCGGGAACTTGAGCGGGTCTTCCTGGACTGCATCCACCCTCTGCCTTGTGTAGCCCGCCGTCTCCGCATTGGCTATGTTGTGGCTTGATACGTCAAGCGCCCTTTGCGCCGTGAAAAGCCCCGATCTTGCTATGTTGAATCCAAAAAAAGTAGAACTCATGCTGTGCCTCCTAGTATTTCGAGTCGAACATGCTGCCCTGAGGCGCCTGTGTTTTGCTGCCCCTGCCGTAGTTGGCCGGCTCCCTGGTCGATGTCATGAGGTTGACGTTCAATTCGATGTAGTCTATTGTGAACTGAAGGAGCGAGTTGTTCATGGAGTTTCTCTCCTCCAGCTCTTTAAGCACGCATCTTAGGTCTGCTGCTATGCCTTCAATCTCGCCGGCCTTCTGCTGAGAGCTTTCCCTCACTATCGAGAGTATGTCATCCACAGTCTTGACTCCCACGTCCTTGGCTATCGCCGATGCAACAACTGCCCTTTCCTTTTCGAGGCTTATCATCTCCTTGACCATCTCCTGCTCGTCTATGAGCATGCTCGAGAGCTTCTTGGCGTCGTCCGATTTTATGGCGTCCGTCTTTTCAATGCTTATCTCAAGCAGCGCCCTGTTGAGCTCGAGCTGCCTTGAAAGTATCCTTGTAAAGCTGTCTATATGCTCCATTATTCCTCTTCTCCGATCGCGCCTTTAAGTATTCCTCTGGCTATCTTGTCTGCGTCCACCTTGTAGGTGCCGCTTTCAAGCTCGAGCCTTATTGCCTCGACCTTCTCCTGCCTTATGTCTGGCAGCTTCCTTGCAGCCTCCATGGCTATCTGGTATTCCCTTCCGGCTTGGGATATTTCAATCTTGTCCTCCTTGAACTGCGGCTTCTTTGCTTCCTGGGGCTTCGATGCGCCGTAAGCATTCATAGCCTTTTGTATGTTTGATAATCCGCCTATTTTCATAAAAAACGCCTCCCGATTATATCCTTATGCATTAGATATCGTCAGATAGGCGCTTTTCTTTAGCTTATTTTTTGTCCGTAAGATTTCTGGTGTATATGTCGGTAGTCTTTTTTGCTGCGGCCGGCTTTTGGAATTTTTCGTTCAGCTTCTTCATGGTATCGAGCGCTCCCGATAGCTCCTTTTTGACATCCGCCTCGCAGCTTGCGCAATACCTGCCGGTCTTTATCGACTTACCGCATCTTGAGCAGTGAAGAAGCGCATTCTCCTCGTCTACTATCTCTATGCGTTCTTCCCGAAGGTATCTCATTATTCTGGCCCGCTCGACCTCTGTCGCCTCCGCAACCTCCTCTATGTCGGCACCGGGATTCGCATACAGGTACTCCCTCACCTTCTTGAAGTCGCTCTCGTATCCGTCTTCCCTGCACCTTAAGCAGAGGGTCTCGTCGTCATTTTCAGTTCCAAACAATCGTCCGCATTTGCTGCAGTTAACTAGTCCCATCGCTACCTCCCAAATCAATATATATTCCTGCCCGTTGCAAGGCAAATTGCGTATACTCTCGCTGCTCCTTCTTGCTTTAAGATGCTTGCCAGCTCGCTCATTGTAGCTCCTGTTGTAAATATATCGTCAACTATGAGTATTTTTTTACCCTCAATCTGCTCTTTGTATTCGTCTTTTATTCTGAAAACGCCCAAGAGCTCGCTTCGCCTCTCGTGCCTTGAAAGTCCCGAAAGAAAGCGCGTATCGCGCAGGCGCTGGGCGGCGTCGATATGCTTCCAGCCTGTTAGCTTTGAGAGCTCCTCTGCTATCAGACCCGCCTGGTTGAAGCCTCTTCGCCTGAGCCTTGATTTGGAAAGCGGCACGCTCACTATGATGTCGCATGTTGCGCCCTCGTATTCGAGTTTGTCGGCCATTATCCCCGCAAGGCTCCCTGCCATGTAGGTCCTCCCTCCGTATTTGAGGGAGTATATTAGCCTGTGCATCTCGTCGGTATACTCCGCGCAGCAAAGCGCCATGTCAAAGCCGTATTCCGTATCTTCGCAGACCGGACACCTCTGCTCGTGGTATGTCTCAGGCAGGGGCTTGCCGCAGAGTTCGCAGCCTTTTTTGATGAATTTAATGGCATTGAAGCACTCCCTGCACAGAGAGTACGTGTTCTGCGCAGGTATAGGCGCCCTGCAGGCTATGCACTTTATGCCGGCCGGGTAAACCAGCTCGGTTATGAGCTCCAGCAGATCCTTTAGTATCCCATCCTAATCCTCTCCCAGTATGCCCTCTTCTATAAAGCGCCTTAGCTTTTCGCCCAGTGCGCAGTAGCGGCTTTCTATCTTGACGTTCTTTACCATGGCCTCGAGGAAGCGCCTTTCCCCAACAAGCACCACAAGGCGCTTGGCTCTTGTTATGCCCGTGTAGAGCAGGTTCCTAGTAAGCAGCATGGGCGGAGCCCAGGCTATTGGCATTACTACCGCCTCGAATTCGCTGCCCTGGCTCTTGTGGACCGTGGTGCAGAAGCTGTGGTCTATCTCGTCGAGCTCCCCGTAGTCGTAGCGGGCGACCTTGACGTCGTCGAAGACTATATGCACGGCCTTGTCATGTTTGTCTATGTGGAATACATACCCAATGTCGCCGTTGAATACTCCCTGACCCTTCTGTGTGCCGTCCTCGCTCTCCCACTTCTTCTCGTAGTTGTTCCTGGTCTGCATTACCTTGTCACCGACCCTGAATATCCTCTTGCCCAGCTTCTCCTCGACCCTGTGGGTGGATGGGGGATTGAGGGCGCTTTGCAGGAGCTCGTTGAGCCTTGTGACTCCGGCTTCGCCCTTTCTCATGGGCGAGAGTACCTGTATGTCCCTTACAGGATCGAGTCCGTAGTACTCGGGTAGCCTTTTGGAAACTACAGAGACTATCTCCTGGGCGCTGGACTCCGCCCCCTGCCTGCCTATGAAGAAAAAGTCCTTGTCCTTCTGGTTTAGAAGGGGCATGTCGCCCTTATTTATCATGTGGGCGTTGACTACTATCATGCTCTCCCGGGCCTGCCTGAATATTTCGTCAAGCCTTATTACCCCCACTGCTCCCGATTCTATTATGTCGGAAAGGACGTTGCCGGCGCCTACCGGCGGCAGCTGGTCCACGTCCCCAACGAGCACGAGCCTCGTGCCCTTCTTGACGGCCTTGAGGAGGTTGTACATGAGCATTATGTCTATCATGGAGGCCTCGTCGACTATGAGGGCGTCGCACTCGAGCTGGTCGTCCTCGCCCTTCATAAAGAGCATGACCTCCTCGTCCTCGGCGTACGCCATCTCCAGCAGCCTGTGTATGGTCACGGCCTCCTTGCCTGTCGTCTCTGTCATTCGCTTTGCGGCCCTTCCTGTGGGCGCCGCCAACTTTACCTTGAGCTCGAGGCCTTCGAGGAGCTTTATGAGCGAGTTGATTGTCGTAGTCTTTCCCGTTCCCGGCCCTCCCGTTATCACGGTGACGCCTCTTTCGAAGACCTTGAGCACGGCTTCCCTTTGCCTGTTAGCCAGGCTTATTCCGGCTTCGGACTCAACCCTATCGAGCATCTCCTCAAGGTCCTCTTCGGGCAGGTCGACCTGGGCGTTCGCGATGTCTATCAGCATGCTGCAGGAGCCGTTTTCGGCTATGTAGTAGGGGTACATGTAGACGCGCTCCTGGTTCGCAGGGTTTTCTATGTGTATGAGCTCGTCCAGGGCCATCTCGTATATCTGCTCGTCGACCGCTGCCTTTTCTATTTCAAGAAGGCCTGCGGCCTTTGCGGCTAATTCCGTCCTTGGAAGGTAAGTATGGCCGGAGGATGCTGCTTCCCTAAGGGTATGCATTATGCCCTGCCTGATTCTCGGCTGGGATCTCCTGTCTATGCCAAGGCTTATTCCTATGCGGTCGGCAGTCTTGAAGCCTATGCCGCTTATGTCGCCGGCCAGAGAGTATGGATTCTGCCTCACCCTCTCCATTGCCGCTTCTCCGTATCTTTTGTATATCTTGAGGCAGTGCTGGGTTCCTATGCCAAACGGAAGAAGCTCCAGCATTAGGTTCCTCATGCACCTATCCTCCGAAAAGGCTTTGGCTATCTCGGCGGCCTTCTTCTTGCCTATTCCCTCGACTTTAATGAGCTTCTCGGGGCTCTGCTGGAGCACCATCATGGTCTCCACTCCGAAGCAGTCGACTATCCTCTTGGCCATCTTGGCGCCTATGCCCTTTACTGCGCCGGATGATAGGTATGCTAGTATGCCGTCCACGGAGGAGGGCACTGCGGGCATGAAGCTTTCGGCCTGGAACTGCATGCCGTAGGTTTCGTGGCTTTTCCATGTGCCGGAGGCTTCTATTGTCTCGCCTATTTTGAGCGTGGGAAGGCAGCCTACTATTGTGATTTCGTCGTCGCTGGTTCTTATCTGGGCGACTGTGTAGCCGTTGTCTTCGTTCTGAAAGATTATTTCTGTTATCATTCCTTTTAGTTTTTCCATTTTATTAGCACCTTTTTTGTGGTTGTATATTGAAATTATATCAGAATACGCTGTTTTCATATATGAATCCAAGGGAATAATTGGCCTTTAAATTTCGTTTTGTGATTTCTATTTGGCTTATGCATTCTGAAATCTGTGATTTTGAGAACTCGCTGCGCTCAGACACTCAAAATCCCTACGATTTCATTCATGCATTTCGCCAAGAAATCAACCAAAACTCATTAAATCAGGCCTGCTTTATTCCTCTTGGATTCATTTCCGCTATCTACTCTGTGAATTCATATAGCAATTTTAAACAGTTAGTAACAAAAGCAGTGAATACATCATATGCAAAAACTATAATCGGCAATGAAACAGAAGTTTGGTGGGGGAGGGATGTGATAAGCTTGAATGACTGGAAATAAAGATGATGTAATAGTTAAACCCGGCTTTCCAGCCGGGTTGTTTTTTGCTTTGCTCTTATCTTTTCAGCGCACGGAATTCAAACGAATAAGCAAGGCCTGATTTAATGAGTTTTGATTAATTTCCAGATGAAATTAATGCTTGAAATCGCTAAGGTTTTGAGTGTCTGAGCGAAGCGAGTTCTCAAAACCTGCGAATTTCAAGCATTAATGAGTCTTATGGAAATCACAAAACGAAATTTAAAGGCCGCTTATTCCGTTGAATTCTATATCATGGATATTATATGCTTCATCACCGAAGAGCTCAGCTTCTGAAGCCTGCTTTCAGACTCCTCCCTCGAAGCGCCCTCCGCCGAGAAGTAGAACTTTATCTTCGGCTCTGTGCCTGAAGGCCTTGCCGCAAACCAAGAGCCATCGTCAAGGTCGAATATGAGCACATTGGACTTTGGAAGTCCCTCGAGTCCTTGGGAGTAGTCCTTTGTCCCGATGACCTTGGCTCCGTTTATGGTCTCCATAGGCTCCTCCCTGAGGCTCTTCATTATGTCCTTTATCTTCTCTTCGCCTTCTCTGCCCTTGAGTGTTATGTTCTCAAGGCCGTCGCTGAAGTAGCCGTATTTCTTGTAGAGCTCTTCAAGTCCTTCGAAAAGAGTCTTGTTTCTTGAGTAGTAGTAGGCCGCCATCTCCGCCGCAAGCATTGACGCCACCACAGCGTCCTTGTCCCTTGCGTGGTCGCCTGCAAGGTAGCCGTAGCTTTCCTCGTAGCCGAACACGAAGCTCTTTTCCCCTCTATCTTCAAAGCCCTTTACCATCTCGGCTATGAACTTGAAGCCAGTGAGAGTGTCCGCAACATCGACGCCATATTCAGCGGCTATCTTGTCGCCCATTCTCGATGTCACTATAGTCTTTACCACTACAGGGTCAGCCGGCATCCTGCCCGAGCCGGCTATGTGCCTTAGCACAAAATCCAGAAGGAGGGCTCCAGTCTGGTTGCCTGTCAGCAGTTCGTACTCGCCCTGCTTGTTTCTTGCAGCTACGCCCACCCTGTCGCAGTCCGGGTCTGTTGCTATTATTATGTGGGCTCCGTTCTCCTTTGCCAACTCTATTGCAAGCTTGAAGGCCGCCGGGTCTTCGGGATTCGGATACTCAACAGTCGAGAACTTCGGATCCGGCTTTTCCTGCTCCGGCACAACCAGAACATGCTTGAATCCGACTTCCTTTAGTATCTTTCTTACAGGCATGTTGCCAGTGCCGTGAAGCGGAGTGAAGACTATCTTGAGGTCGTCCGCCACCTTTCTCACTATATCCTCGCAGAGCGACTGCTTTCTGACAGCCGCCAGGAAATCCTTGTCGGCTTCATGGCTGAACACCTTGACAAGTCCCTTTTCAAGAGCCTTCTCTTCTTCCATATGTGGTATGCTGCTGTAGTCTGTTATGGCGTTGACCTTGTCTATTACAAGCTCGGATTCCTCCACGTTAAGCTGGGCGCCGTCCTCGCCGTACGCCTTGTAGCCGTTGTACTCCGGCGGATTGTGGCTTGCAGTGATCACTATGCCCGCCGCTGCGCTCAGATTCCTGACAGTGAACGAAAGCTGAGGCGTAGGCCTCAAGTCGTCGAATATGTATGTCCTTATGCCGCATGCAGCAAGCGTAAGCGCAGATTCCAAAGTGAACTCCCTCGACATGTTCCTGTTGTCGTGGGCTATTACAACGCCCCTTTCGGCTGCCCTCTCATCCTTTTCCAGTATGTACTGGGCCAGGCCGTATGTCGCCCTTCTGACAGTATACTTGTTCATTCTGTTGGTTCCCATGCCCACAACGCCCCTTAAGCCGCCTGTGCCGAACTCCAGATCCCTGTAGAACCTGTCCTCTATCTCCTTCTCATTGCCTGCTATGCTCCTGAGCTCCTCCTTGACCTCCTCGTCAAAGAAACTGCTGCTTAGCCATTCGTTGTAAACCTTCATGTAGTCCATATTCTGATCCCCCTTGATTATATATACATTAATACAATTATTAGGCACACATACACATCATTATATAAGTACCCCGCTATGCAGCATATTAAAATATGAAATTGACAAAACGCTAATTATTAGCTTTCTCACTTAATTCTGATGTAATTTCCCTCTGTATGACTTATAATATTCTTGTATAGTATACCACCCAAGCACCATTAATCCATCACCCTACTGTTAAAAATAAGGAGACCCTGACATGGACTCATTTGCAAACATACCAAAAGAACTGCTCCTGGCGCTCATATCCACAACGCCCTTTGTCGAGCTGCGCGGCGCCATACCCTTTGGAGTCATGTGGGGCTTTTCCCCCTACAAGAACCTGCTCATATGCGTTGTAGGCTCGAGCCTGCCGGTTCCCTTCCTTATAATATTCTTCAGACGGCTTCTGGCATGGTTTGAAACCACGAGGATATTCAAGAAATTCGGCAGCTACCTGTATGAGAGGACAATAAAAAAGAGCCGCAAGATAAATCCAAAATACATCCTGCTAGGGCTTTTCCTTTTCGTGGCCGTTCCTCTGCCTACAACCGGAGCCTGGACCGGCTCCATGATAGCTTCCCTGCTGGACCTGAGGCTCAAGACGGCGGCCCCTGCCATAATGCTTGGAAACCTTACTGCCGGCCTGATTGTGCTGTTTCTTTCCCACCAGATAATAAATGTTTAACTTTAAACAATTTTTTTATAAAATTTTATTGACAAAGGTTTTTTATAATAGTAACATTAAAATTACTTGAAAATAAAATATGAAATCTTGATTGCCTTATCAAGAGTGGTTGAGGGACAGGCCCTATGAAACCCGGCAACAGCCAGCTAGTCTGGAAATGTGCTAAATCCTGCAGAATTCGTTCTGGAAGATGAGGTTGACTATAAAAGTCTGCCTCTTCGCGTGCGAAAGAGGTTTTTTTATTTTAAAAATGACATTTTGGGAGGAAATTTAAATGGCAAGAAGACTTTTTACATCTGAATCTGTTACAGAGGGCCATCCGGACAAGATATGCGACCAAATTTCAGACGCCATTCTCGACGCCATAATCGAGAAGGACCCTGCGGGAAGGGTTGCATGCGAGACTACAGTGACTACCGGACTAGTGCTAGTAGTGGGCGAGATATCTACTAATGCATACGTTGACATACCTAAGATAGTAAGGACTACAATAGAAGAAATCGGCTACACTAGAGCCAAGTACGGCTTCGACTGCGACACTTGCGCAGTGCTTACTTCAATAGACGAGCAGTCTTCAGACATAGCAATGGGCGTTAACGAGGCCCTCGAGAGCAAGGAAGGCGCTATGCAGGACGACGTTGAGGCTCTTGGCGCAGGAGACCAGGGAATAATGTTCGGCTTTGCCTGCAACGAGACTGAGGAGCTTATGCCTCTTCCTATATCTCTTGCACACAAGCTTGCAAAGAGACTTTCAGACGTTAGAAAAAACGGCACTCTAGAGTACCTAAGACCTGACGGCAAGACTCAGGTTACAGTTGAGTACGACGGAGACAAGCCTGTGAGGGTTGACACAGTCCTCATATCTACTCAGCACTGCCCTGACGTTGACCACAAGACTATAGAAAAAGACCTTGTTGAGAACGTAATAAACAAGATAGTTCCTGCCAGCCTTATGGACGACAAGACCAGAGTGCTTGTAAACCCTACAGGCAGGTTTGTAATAGGCGGACCTCAGGGAGATGCCGGACTTACAGGAAGAAAGATAATAGTAGACACTTATGGCGGCTACTCAAGACACGGCGGCGGAGCTTTCTCGGGCAAGGACTCTACTAAGGTTGACAGGTCTGCTGCATATGCGGCAAGATACGTTGCCAAAAACATAGTTGCAGCGGGAATCGCAGACAAGTGCGAGGTTCAGCTTGCATACGCTATAGGCGTTGCGCAGCCTGTATCAATACTCGTTGACACGTTCGGAACTGGCAAGATATCAGAGGATGCAATATCTGAGCTTATAGCAAAGCACTTTGACCTTAGACCGGGCGCTATAATCAACTACCTAAACCTTAGAAGACCTATATTCAGAAAGACTGCCGCATACGGACACTTCGGCAGAAACGACGCTGACTTCACTTGGGAGAAGACTGACAAGGCTGAAATCCTTAAAAAGGAAGCTTTCGGCGCATAATCCCCAAACTTAATAACCCCAAAAATCATAAAAAATACTAGACACATTGAAATAAAAAATGCCCCAGCCGCTTTTAATGCGATTTGGGGCATTTTTGTTGCTTTTCTTCATCTTTTGCTATTAATGCTCAGCTTAAACCTTGAATTTTGATACCATTTCTCCGAGTCTTCCGGCGCTGGCCTTGGCGTCTCCCGCTCTGTTGCTGACGTCGGCAGCCATCTCTACTATGTTCATTGTCCTTCCCGCTATATTGCTTGTGCCTTCGGCTCCGTCGTTTGCGGCGCAGGTTATCTCGTTTATTGCCGTCATCATGTTCTGCATCGATGCGAGAAGCTGCTCTGAGGTCGAGCTCAATTCTATTACCATGTCGTCCACGCTTTCAGCGTCGCTGCTGTACTGCTCGCTTGTCCTTACGAGCATTTCGTAGTCGTTTACAACCTTCTTGTCTATGAACTCAAGTATGTTGCCTGCACTCTGCGACAGGTTGTCTACAATAGAAAATACTACAGACGTTATCTCCTGAATTTCGCTGGCTGTCTTTTTTGACTCGTCGGCGAGCTTTCTTATCTCGTCAGCAACTACCGCAAAGCCTTTTCCTGCTTCGCCCGCCCTTGCGGCCTCTATTGCGGCGTTCAGGGCCAGCAGGTTTGTCTGCTCCGTTATAGTGAGTATAGCCCCTGAGAGCACGTCTATCTTTTCAACAGCCCTTGACTGCTCTATTGCCGCCTTTAGCCTGTCGTTGTTTTCTGCGTATATATCGTTGGCATCATTTCTGGATGCTACTGCCGTTTCCCTTAATTCCTCGGCTCTTTTTTTGATGTCTGCAACAGTTAGTGTCCCTTCCTGTGCCTTGTGGGCTATCTGCTCGACAGCCGCCTCAATTTCTGTGGCTGTTGCGTTCATTTCCTCTGTCGATGCCGCAGTCTCTTCCATGCCCGATGAGAGCTCCTCAGTGGTCGCCGATATGTCCTCTATGTCTGCGCTCAATTGCACGATGTTGTCGTTTACCGCCGCAAAAGCATGATCTACGCTACCCGACTCCTGTATTACGCCTGCTATTATGCCGCGCAGGTTCGAGAGGAACCTGTTTACCGACGCTGCAAGCTCGCCTATCTCGTCCCTGCTGTCTATTGCAATTTCCTGTGTCAGGTCCCCTCCCCTTTCTGAAAGTTCTGTCAATTCTCTTTTTAGAACTCCCAGCGGCCTTACTATGCTTGTTGATATAGCTATTGCAAACGCTGCTCCTATTGCAAGTGCTCCCGCTACTATGCCAAGCATTATCCTCTTTTGCATTGCGTAGTCGATATCGTTTTGAGCGTTTATCTCGTCGGCTATCTTCATGTTCTCGTCAGAAATACCCCTTAGGCTTTCCTGCACGGCTGAGAGTATCTGCATGGAATTGCCAAACAGCACCCTGGCCTCCTCATTCCTGCCAGATTCTGCTAGCGTTATTATTTCCTGAGCCCTTTTCATCAGCTCCGCCAAATTCGGCTCAAGCTTTGCCAGTTCCTGGTTTTCATACTCTGAAAGCTTTGACTGCTTGTAGCTTTCTAGGTTTATACTGAGCTTTTCGCTCCTGCTCTTTATGTCCTCTATCCTGCTTTTTTGCTCGCTGGAACCTTGCTGGCTCTCTATTACGTACAGCAGATCCGCCTCCATAGCCCTCATATGAGTTCTGGCATCAGTAATCTCATACAATGGCTTTAGCCTGTCATGAAACATTTCACTCATGCCCTTGTTGCCCTTTTCCCCGTAGTAGTAACCCGTAAAACCTACGACTCCTATGCACACCAGCAGCGACAGAGCCAGCATGGCAATCTTGATTGAAACCTTGACGTTTTTTAGCACCAAATAAAACCTCCCCAAATAAAAAATCTGCATCCCTTTTTAAGCATATGTTAAGGATACAGATTTTTTTGAGACTATATAATGGGCATTTTTTTGTTTTTTCCCCTATGAAATTTGGGGTTTCATATTTTATTTTCAGCCTCTTGTCTTTTTTGAAATTTTTTATAGCTCCTTGGATATCTGCCCGTGTAATCCTTGAAGAGTTTTGAAAAATGCTCGCTGTCCTTGTAGCCCAGCCTGTCTGCCAGTTCGCAGCTTTTTATCCCCTCATGCAGCAGGAGATTTTTGGCCCTCTCCATTTTCAGCTTCCTTATGTAGGCTCCCAGATTGATTCCCGCATCACGCTTGAACACCGTGCTGATGTATGTGCTGTTCCTGTACATTGCGTCCGATATGGTTCTTAGGCTTATCGGCGAGTCCACGTTTTCTATGACATAGTCGCATATCTCGCTTGTAAGCTTGCTCTTTGCCGGATAGAATTCGTCAAGCAGAGCCATGAGCTCGCTGACGCAAGCCTCTATGCGGCTCCTCAATTCCAAGGCGTCGTCCATGCTGTCTATGTCTATGCATATCAGGCCTTCCAAATCCGTGAACTTGCCAAGCCATGCATAGCGCTCCAGGACCGCCTCACCCACTTCCAAACAGAGCTTCTGCACCGCCATTTTCATGCCATGCCAGTCTCTTGAGAATATACGACCTATTGAGTCTGCCAGCTTTGATATGCAGTCTGTGACTTTATCGTCCCTTCTGTTTAGCAGCTCTATTATCAGTTTTACCTTGTTTTCCGGATAAAAAGAGTCTGAACCCGCTCTTTCAGGGCATATTGTGCATAGTGAATTTTCAGGAGACCTGAGTTCTATGTCTTCTGCCACCCTATCCAGGAGCTGCCTGATTTCAGCCTCGCCGGCAGGCTTTAGGATGTAGTCGAAAACCCCGCATCTTATGCATTGTCTTGCGCTTTCAAAGTCATCTGAATCGGTGAGTATTGCTACATATTCCGCCAGCCTGAGCTGCTTTATTTTCGAAATCAGCTCTAAGCCGCACATATTCTGCATATTCACTTCAGTTATTACAAGTGTTGCTTTTTCACGCTTTAGGAGTTCTAATGCCTCAAAGCCGTCCGCGGCTTCCCAGGTGATTATAAATCTTGTCTCGCCGCCCCAGAGTCCGAGGCTTCCAATATGGAGCCTCGAATCCCTGCAGCAATCTATTGTCATCACTTTGTACAATGTCTTCACCTTTTCAAGCTTATTTTTGTTACTTTACTTGAATATGTTGAGGTGTCCGTATTTAATGCCGTCCGGCTTTATGTTTATTGCAAGGTACTTGTAGTCGTTCCAGAAGTCGCCCTTGCCCAGGTCTGCATAGTCTGGTATTGATACGTATCTGGCGTTGCCCTCTGCCGTCTGCGAGAATTCGCTTCCCTTGTATACGACGCATATGTTCTTGTCCTTTGCGGCATGGTACACGTTCTCCTTGAAGAGCCTCACCTCTTCGGCAAAGCCCAGCTGGCTCTTTGACGTGAACACCACTACTACGTTCTTGTAGTTTGAAGAGAGTATCGTGTTTATGAAATTCCATTGTCCCGCTTCCTTGTAGAATGTGCCGCTTGAATTCTCAAGAGTCACTACGGCCGTCTCGGAGTCTATGGCTATAGCCTTGTAGCCCGATTTGACGTCTATAACCTTGCCCGAGAGCTTGGCTGTTCCTGTGGAGCTGCTGTTGCCTATTACTACGGCCTTGGCGCCTGGAAGCGATGCTATGCTATCCTGAAGCTTGCTCACTATGAGCCTGTCCATAAGCTTTTGCTCCTTTGGCATGCTCATGTCACCAAGGAACGCAAGCGTCGTGCCTCCCTGGAGGTCGTCCTTTGTGAGCTCTGCGTCGAAAAGCGAGTCGCTGCTTGTCTTCTCTATCGCCTCAAGCTCGAAGCTTATGCTCGTGCCGCCGTAGCTTGCTGTAACCGTTCCCTTGCCCGCCGAAGTCGGTATAAATGAGCCATTGCTGTAGTAGCCGCTTATTCCGCTGGATGTGAAGCTGGCACTTGCAGTGCCAACATCGAGCTGGTTGCCGCTCGCGTCGTGGAATGTCAGCTTTACTGGCACTCCCTCTCCCACATATGCTGTGGCCTTTCCCAGGTAGCCGTCCATATGGTCGAAGGCTCCCTTCTGCGAAAGGCTCTTTACTGCGAAGGCGTTGAGTATTGCTCTTTCCGAACCGTCTGTGAGCGTGTTCTTTATGGCGCCCTTGGCTATGAGCTCTGTTGAGCCTCCGCCGTCTAGCATTACAGCGTCAGTGCAGCCAAGCTCCCTAAGATACTGGGCCACCTCGCTGGCCTCCATGCCTGGGCTGTGGGTCAGCCTGCCGTCCGATGTGAACATTATGAGCTTGCCCGAAGGTGTGAGGCCTATTGCGGTCCTTTGCGACTTGCCCTTTATGTTTTGAGTGAGCGGGGTGTACTCCCCGTTTTTGAGGAGCACGCTTCCCGCTCCCATTGCGGTTTCTATGTCTCCGTAGTTGAGCGTTATGCTGGTGTCTAGCGACACCTGGTCTCCCGCCGCGAAGTTGTCCTTGAGGATTATGCCGTTGTTGCCTCCTGCGCACAGCACGTAACCGTTCTCGGGGATGTCTACGGCCGGCTGGCCGTATCTTACGTCGATAACGCTTCCCGAGTCAACCACCACCTCGCACACGTCGTAGTAAGTGTTTGTGGCGCCCGGCGACTTGGCCGAGTACTCCTTTGTATAGGCGACTATGTTTGCAAAGTACTGGCTGGGCTTGTTGACTGCCGCCACGGGCACGTCAACTCCCCTTGCCACGTTCTGAGCCTTTACGTTGGGGCTTATGTAGTCGAACACTACGTTCCTTGAGCCGTCCACTAGTATAGAGGCATACTTTCGCTCCTCGTAGTGAGGGTTTGAAAGCAGCTTTCCGTCCTTTACTATGGCTCCCAGGGAGAACGACGGGCTTGACATGCTGAAGAAGTCTCCGTTTACGGCTGCTATTACATCCGGACTTTGCGATACCATTGTGCTGAGCTTGGCCCTGCTGCTGAAGCCGTTCTTGTTGTAGAGCACGTCAAAGTCCACGTCCGAATCCTTAACATTTGCCTCTATAAGGTTGATGTTGACTATTCCGCCTTCCGTGAACCTGTATATGTTCTTGTATACAATACCCTTAGCAAGAACCTCCTGGTTTTGCCTCTCGTATATAAGCGCTCCCTGTGCATGCGCTGTGCCCGACGCTGACAGCATGAGTGCCAGTGCCAAGGCTATCGATGTATTCTTGATGAATTTCATAATGACCTCCTATTAACAGCGGGCCTAATAGCCCCCCTTGAACAAAAAGTCTTAGAGCGCCTGCTTTTCAGGCATTCTAAGACTCGTTGGCCGCCAAACTCTTTATCTTTCAACTATTGCAAACATGAGCTCTCCGCTGCATGCGAGCTCTTCGCCCACATATGCGCTGGCCTGAGCCTTTCCTATTCCTCTTCTTACCTTTGTGAATTCCACAGTCATAGTAAGGGTGTCGCCCGGGCGTACTTCCCTTTTGAACCTTAGGCCGTCTATGCCCGTGAATACTCCTATCTTGCCCTTGTTCTCCTCGAGCGAGAGCATCACTGTGGCTCCCACCTGTGCCATGGCCTCAACTATGAGCACTCCCGGCATCAGCGGGTAGCTTGGGAAGTGGCCCTGAAAGAATGGTTCGTTTATTGTTACGTTCTTTATTCCAACTGCACGCTTTCCCTCTTCCAGCTCTGTTATCTTGTCAACAAGCAGGAAAGGGTATCTGTGAGGCAGTATTTCCTTTATCTGGTCTATGTTTAGCATCTGATCATTTCCCTTCTAGAGTATTTTCAGCTGCAGTCTCGGCGTCGACTCTGTTGGCCTTGAACTGCTCGTATATGGTCCTGGCAAGCCCGAGCGGCGAGTTCTCGCCCGCATGCTGGCCGAGGCTTTCGTAGTAAAGGTCCTTTATCACGTCGTGGCCTGCTGTCTTGTCCAGGAATCCCGAGTCGGGCACTGTCTTCTTCATCTCCTTGAGCATGAGCTTGAAGAACTCAGCCTCGAGATTCTTGCAGGACTCCATAAGCTTTTCATCGTCGGTTTGCGCGCTAACCGCTTTCTTTATGTTGTCTGCCTTCTGGGCCATCCCCTGGCTCAGGCTTGCCCCGAGCATGTCGTATGCACCGCTAATTTGCATTTTCAGCCCTCGCTTTATCTCTTGACATTATTTGCAGTCTGCATCATCTCGTCGGCAGTCTGTATTGCCTTGGAGTTGATGTCGTAAGCCCTCTGGGCGGTTATGAGCTTTATCATCTCTTCTACTATCTGCACGTTCGACGCCTCCAGGTAGCCTTGGCGCACCTTTGTCTTTATATCGTCCGATTCCTGAAGTATCGCCTCTCCCGTGACATTCTCGTCAGCCTTGTAAAGGTTGGAGCCCATAGCCTGAAGTCCATCCGGGTTTAGGAAGTCGTATATGGCTACTGTTCCTATCTCCTCTGTCTCGCCGTCGGCAGTCTTGGCTGTGATTCTGCCTGTCTCGTCAATTGTAAAATCAGTATAGTCACTTCCAAGCTCTATATACTCGTCGCCATCCGTGAGCACCGAGTAGCCCTCCGAGGTCACAAGCTTTCTTGTGTCACCGTCTACAGACAGCTTGAAACTGCCGTCTCTTGTGTATAATATACCCTCCGCAGGATTCTCAACTGCGAAAAATCCGCCGCCGTCGAGCGCCAGGTCCGTGGGATTGTTTGTGCTCTCGAAGGAGCCGTTCTCGAAGTTCCTGCTTGTGGCGCTGTACATTACTCCGTGGCCCACTTGGAGGTTGACAGGGCTGCCTTCTCCCTCAGAAAGGTTCGACTGCTTTATGTTCTCGTAGAGCAGGTCCTTGAACTCCACCCTCATCTTCTTGTAGCCTGTTGTGTTGACGTTGGCAAGGTTGTTGGATATGTTGTCTATGTTGAGCTGCTGAGCTTTCATTCCGCTCGCTGCAGACCAGAGTCCTCTCATCATCTTAATCTACCCCCGATTAATTAATACTTACAGTTTACCCAGCTCATTTGATGCCTTGGCCATTATGTCGTCATACGTCTTTATGACCTTCTGGGCGTTCTCATAGTTCCTCATAACCTCTATCATTTCGATCATCTCTGAGACCGGATTGACATTTGATCCCTCGATGAAGCCCTGCACGAGCTCGCCGTCAAAAGGCGCAAGCTGGGGGTCATTCTTGGGTTCTATTTCGTAGGTGTTGTTACCGACTTTCCTGAGCGAGTCCTGATTCTTTACATTCACAAGCTTCAACTTGTCTAGCCTTTCGCCGCCTACGTAGAGCGACCCGTCGGGTTTGGCCTCCAATTCACCCTCGACCCTTATGGGGCCGCTTTCTCCCATCACCTTCATACCCTCGTTGGTGATAAGCTCGCCTTCGCTGCTTACCTTGAAGGCTCCGTCTCTTATGTACCTTTTTGCGCCGTCCTGCGACTGCACCTCGAAGAAGCCGCTTCCCCTGATGGCGAAGTCGAGCTTGTCATTTGTCTGCTCCAGATTGCCCTGGAGGAAGTTGCTCTTTATGTAGTCTACGCTCATGCCGCCGTTGATTGTGCCTATTATGCTTCTTGACGGGGTGTATAGAAGGTTTGCCACTGTCGCTCCGCCAGATACTACGTTGCCCTTTGTGTCTATGCTGAAGCCGTCTCCTGCCTGGACTCTCTTGCCGCTTGAGTCAAGCACATAGTAGCCCTTGCTGGTGTCTACTCTTAAGTCCATGTTCCTTGTGTATGTCCTAAGGTATCCGTCTGAATCCCTTGCGAGCTTCATATCCCTGCTGTAGCTCTTGCCGTCGGAGCCGTCCACTGTGAAAAAGCTCTGTCTGCTGCTTACAACCCAGGCTCCATTCCCGTCCTGGCTGACCTCTATGGCCTTGTCCCTTTGGTTCTGTGAATATGAAAGGCCGTTTATCTTGGAGAGCAGCTTTTCAGGGAAGGCCTTTGTTATGAGCTCGTCCTTTTTAAAGCCGGAAGTGCTGGCGTTGGCCATGTTGTTTGAAGTGACGTCCAGCTTTTTCTGGTTCGTCATCATTGACGATGTGACCGTGTATATGCCTCTGTACAATTTTTCACCCCGTTTCAAAGTGCCTGATAGCGCCGCGGGAATTTCCCCTCGGCGCTATCAGGCTTTAGCATTGTTTATTCCATTTTAACCTATATTCTGGTGCGGCTTTAATAGTCCCTACGGCTTACTTCTTCCTTGAGTTCCCGCCTGTCTTCCTGAGCAGGTGAAGCGAGTTGAGGGCCTCGCCTGTTCCCATGGCAACGCACGATATTGCATTTTCGGCTATCGAAACGTTTATGCCTGTCCTCTTTGATATTAGCTGGTCAAGGCCCCAAAGCAGCGAGCCGCCGCCTGTCATTATTATGCCCTGGTCGCTTATGTCGGCAGAAAGCTCCGGCGGAGTTTTCTCGAGAACCATGTGCACGGCATCGGCTATCTGGTTGACATTTTCCTCCAGCGCCTCTAGGGTTTCCTTGGCCGATACCGCCACATTCTCAGGCAGTCCCGATACCAGGTTTCTTCCCCTTACGTCCATAGTCACATCTTCTCTCCTTGGGAAAGCCGTGCCTATGTTCATCTTTATGTCTTCCGCAGTCCTCTCTCCTATGAGCAGGTTGTGCTTTTTCCTCATGTATTTGACTATAGCCTCGTCGAATTTGTCTCCCGCAATCTTTATGGAAGTGCTTACCACAACGCCTCCGAGCGATATTACCGCTATATCGGCAGTTCCTCCGCCTATGTCTACAACCATGTTGCCGTTTGGCTTTGATATGTCAAGGCCAGAGCCTATGGCAGCGGCTATCGGCTCCTCTATGAGGAATACCTTTCTCGCGCCCGCCTCCATTGTGGCGTCTATAACGGCCCTCTTTTCAACCTCTGTAACTCCAGAAGGCACGCACACCATTATCTGGGGCTTGAATATGCTGAGGAGGCCCGTCTTGCCAAGCACCTTTGATATGAAATACTTGAGCATCTTTTCTGTAACGTCGTAGTCGGAAATCACGCCGTCCTTTAGCGGTCTTATGGCCACTATGTTGCCAGGTGTTCTTCCCAGCATCTTCCTGGCCTCTTCGCCCACAGCCAGCACTGTGTTAGTGTTCTTGTCTATTGCAACTACGGACGGCTCTTCAAGGACTATGCCCTTTCCCTTTACATAAACCAGTATCGAAGCCGTTCCAAGATCTATACCAATATCAGGTGCAAAATTAAACATACCTATATCTCTCCTATCGTCATATAACTGTTTGTTTATCAAACATTTGTCAAATTCCAAACACATAATGCTACCGAGTATATTATATCAAAAAAAAACTATAAAATGCCAATAACCAATCTAATTTTTCATTTAAATTTAAATTTTAAAAAGCCACTGCACGATACATTGGGCTGTCTATAGCTCCAGTACCTTGCAGCGGCCTTTATATTTCATTTATAATCGTTGCCCGAGTATTTAGATTTGCTGTATTCGCCTTATGTCTGCGCCCAGCTGCGAGAGCTTGTGTTCTATATGTACATAGCCCCTCTCGATGTGGTGTATCTGTCCTATCACGGTCTCGCCCTCTGAAACTAGCCCCGCGAGTATGAGCGCCGCACCGGCTCTTAGGTCCGTTGCGTCCACTTTCGCGCCCGCAAGCTTTGGCGTTCCTTTGACTACAGCCGTCCTGCCTTCTATCTTGATTTCGGCTCCCATCCTGGCGAGCTCAGTGGCATGCATGAACCTGTTTTCGAACACAGTCTCGGTTATTACAGAGGTGCCCTTTGCAACGCTCATCAGCGCCATGAACTGCGCCTGCATGTCTGTTGGGAATCCAGGGTGCGGCAGTGTTTTGATTGTGGTGTGGGATATCTCTTTTGGTCCCTTGACCCTTATTCCGTTTTCAAGCTCCGTTATGGTGCAGCCTATCTCCCTGAGCTTTGCGGCTACGGGCTTTACATGCTCTAGCATTATGTTTTCTACCATTATGTCCCCGCCTGTTATAGCTGCGGCCACCATGAATGTGCCGGCCTCTATCCTGTCGGGTATGACCCTGTGCGTAGTGGCGCCGAGCCTTTCTACGCCTTTTATTGTTATTGTGTTTGTGCCGGCTCCCTTTACGTTGGCCCCCATGCTGTTGAGGAAGTTTGCAAGGTCTACTATCTCAGGCTCTTCGGCCGCGTTTTCAAGTATAGTAATCCCTTTGGCAAGCGAAGCCGCCATTATTATGTTTTCCGTGGCTCCCACTGAAGGAAAGTCGAGGTATATCCGCTCGCCCACGAGTTCGCCCGCCACGGCCTCCACCGAGCCGTGCTCCACGTTGATTTTTGCGCCCAGCGCCTCAAAGCCCTTGAGGTGAAGGTCTATCGGCCTTGTGCCTATGGCGCAGCCTCCCGGCATTGAAACCATCGTCCTTTTGAACCTGGCCAGAAGCGGCCCCAGCACCAGGAACGAAGCCCTCATCTTCCTTACAAGCTCGTATGGCGCGCTCCACTTGTCCACCTTAGAGCCGTCCACCCTGAGCACTCCGTCGTCGCTGAACTCAACGCCTGCTCCGAGCGTCTTTAAAAGATCTATCATCACATATACGTCCCTTAACTTTGGAACATCCTCTATCACGCATTCCTGCCCGCAAAGGAGTGTTGCCGCCATTATGGGAAGTACTGAATTCTTTGCTCCGTCTATTCTGACACGGCCTTCAAGCGGCCCACTTTTTCTCACTACTATACAAGGCTGTTTATTCATTATTCATCCCTTCCTGATATACTTGTGCAACAGGTCTAGTCCGCTTTTTAGCGCACATACATATTATAGTCTTCATATTTTTAAAACTCAATGGATATTGCAAAAAAGACCCGGAAATTTTTCCCGGGTCTTACAGGTCGTATTCTATCTGCTGAATCACTATGTTTTTGCGCTCCATCAGGTCTATGTGCTCCCCGCTAAGCCTGCTGTCTTCTATCAGCTCCACAACGGGCCTCATGGGGAAACCTTCGTTGAGACTTCTTACAACTCCTGCCTTGCCGTCGCTGAGCCTCACAAGGCTGCCAACCGGGTAGGTGACTATCTTTTTGACGAAGAGCTTTACATAGTCCATATCGAACTTCGTGGAAGCCATGGACATTATGTATTCTACCGCCTCGCTAGGCGAATATGCCCGCCTGTAGCTCCGATCCGAGGTCAGAGCATCGTATACGTCAGCTATTGCAACTATCCTTGAGAACTTGTGGAGCAGGCCTGTGTTTTCATAGTCTGGGTAGCCGCTGCCATCTACGTTGAGGTGGTGCTGCAGCGCTATTATCTTTGACGTGGACTTTATAGGGCAGTTTTTGAGGTACTCGTACCCTTCTATTGTGTGCTCCTGTATTTGTCTGAACTCCTCGTCGGTGAGGGCTCCCGGCTTGTTGAGTATGCTTTTGGGAATGAATATCTTGCCTACGTCGTGCAGCATGGCACCTATAGTCAGATCCTCGAGCTCCCTTCTGCCGAGCCCCCCGGCTATTCCGACAACTAGCGATATTACTGCTACGTTTACGCTGTGCGCATAAGTGTACGAGTCCATGTTTTTTATGTCGACCATGCTTATCATTATGTCGCTTTTGGAGAACAGCTCGTCGACTAGATTTTTTGCAAAATTGTTGAGCTCCTCCATGCTTTCGTACATTATTCTGGAGTTTTTATGCGATACCTTCCTGTCCTTAGAGAAGAATTCGAAGGTCTCCTTTATCTTCTGGGCTATCTTGTTTCTTATCTCAGGTTTTATTATGTCTTCAATTTCATCGTCCGAATAGTCATCGTTTATGTACACCGACGAGTAGCCCTTTTCAATCAGATGCTCAATCCTTCTGTCTGTAAGGGTTGAACCTTCCTTGAGGAGAAGATTCCCGTTTTCATCTATGAGTGATTTTCCAAGTATGCTGCCTTCCCTTGCTGAGTTTAACGGTACGAAACGCATCTATTCTCCTTTCCAGTGCCACGACTGATTGAATTTTGACGTCATAATGGTATTATACAGTAAAATCCAACTGCTACAAATATATTTTCACTATTCGAAAAAATTAATTAAAAAAGCGGGATTGCTCCCGCTTTTTGGTTTGTTCTATTAAGCCACTATGCCTGCATCCTTTAGTATCTTGGCAGCCTCTTCAACCTTGGCTTCGTTAACCATTACTATTGGTCCTGTGCAGCCCATTCCGCTCTCTGCGTATATTCCGGCCTTCCAAAGCACTTTCTGTG
>Ga0302252_1000295_pt1 | contig 50288 bp, 46 predicted proteins | sample AAG_RA_Leu_MG_FD_193511 | JGI IMG/M metagenome (GOLD analysis project Ga0302252, IMG submission 193511) | Enriched activated sludge microbial communities from anaerobic digester in WTTP, New Holstein, Wisconsin, United States - AAG_RA_Leu | ecosystem: Engineered > Bioreactor > Anaerobic >... | reverse complement strand
CCCCGGTGGCGGTATGCAGGGCCCCGGTGGCGGTATGCAGGGCCCCGGTGGCGGTATGCAGGGCCCCGGTGGCGGTATGCAGGGCCCCGGCGGTGGTATGCAGGGTCCCGGTGGCGGCGGTATGGGTCCTGGCGGCACTGGACAGAGACCTGGTGGTCGGCGTTAGCCTCCTGCCTTGTCGCGCCAGATCTTTTTAGGAGGATAGTCAATGGAGAGAAAAGACGCCTATCTTATAATAATACTGATAGTAATAGCCTTGTTTCTCGGCTATGTGATAGCCATGGTGAGGCCGCCTCTGGCTGTCATCACCAAACCAGGCCAGTCAGCCACGATTATCAACGTGCTTTTTCACCCGAAGCCGAGGCCTGTTGAGCTTTCAGCAGAAGACACGATGTCCGGCATCATGGTGCTGAACAGGGAAAAGGGCATGGAGCTCAACGCAAAGCAGAAGCAGGATGTAAAGAGCGTCATCGATGACATCAGGAAGAAGCAGGAAGAGTATAAGAATATTCAAAAGGATCTCGAGAACTCCAGAAAGAAGCTCGAAGGATCTCTTACGGAAAAGCAGCTCAAATTCCTGAAGGAAAACCGCGCTGACCTCTTTACCAGAGCCCGTACAACCAATACTCAGGGTGGAGCTCCCGGGCAGAATCTTCTCGAAGAGCTCGAGCAGAGCATTGCCGGGAAGAAGCAATAGAACAACAATCGTGGGAGGATTGTACTGATGGAAAGAAAAGATTATCTGACAATAGTGGTACTAATCCTGGTGGCTGTCTTTCTTGGCTTCGTCATCATGATGAAGCATGTCAAGGTCATAGTAGTTCCCCAGGAGTCGCAGAGAGCGAACTTTGCGGCAGCCAGGTTCTTTCTTCCCCGCTCTGAAGCCAGCGATAACCTGGCGCTCGGCGATGTAATGACAGGCATAATGGTGCTCAACAATGAAAAGGGCCTCGAGCTCACTTCGAAGCAGAAATCGGATATCCAGTCTGTGCTGAACGACATAAAGCCGAAGCAGGCCGAATATGAGAAGGTTCTCAAGGATATCGACGATTCCTTCAAGAAGCTCAGCAGGATACTTACGAACAAACAGCGTCAGTATCTGGCTCAGAACAGAGGAGAGCTGGGGACGAAGATGCAGGAAGGCAACAGCAACGATACATCGGTGCCGGGCCAGGACATCCTGGAGAGCCTGGAGAAGAGTCTCACTGGAACAAAGTAGATATAATACCTGAATTGTCCTGATAGAGCAGGCTGAAGCAATTTCGGCCTGCTCTTTCGATCTGTTCACATTTTTTTCATTGATCGGGCCTCAAAGGTCTGATATAATCGATCCATAAACCGGAAGGGAGCGCCGTGATGAGCAGCCCTGCTATAGATGGAAACAGCTTCATGCCTTTAAGGGCAGCCACTGTCCGCAGTGAAAAGCCGCAGCGCGAAGGCGGCGATCACAGTGTCTCAGACCAGGTGGAGCTGACAGGCTCATCTTCAGCGGACTCAGGCCTTTTCATCGATCATATACGCGAAGAGGCGCAGAGCAGAGTAGCTCCCCTCGATACCGACGCCATCAAAGGCCTGGGAGCCGGGTGCGTCGGCGCGGTTGGCAGCGAGCTCTCAGGCATCGGGACTTACATTCACGAGGGTGCCCACAGGCTCGCAGTCGAGAAGCTCTATGACGGCGCGCATGTGACTGTACAGATAGACTCGTTCGACAATATCAAAAAGTTCATGGACAGCCCTTCGCTCGAAAACCTCGGCAATGTCCTCTCCGCAAACGATGTGGGCAAGGACGGCGCCGCCGGCGTTACGCACTACGACTATGGCAAAGGCCCTTCAGAGCTCGGCGGGAAGCTCAGCCCCGATGCGAGACAGGCTGTCATCTCGGCGGCTGGCAGCATCTCCACTCTCATCCCGGATATGGCAGGCTTTGCCGTCGGCATGAAGCTCAGAAAGAAGCACCCTGTGCTGGGCTATACGATGATGTCCCTCACAGGGATACACCACTTCGCCAACTCCATGTATCCGCTCAGCGCCGTGCTTCCCGGCCCCAAGTCGGCCGGCCATGACTGGGCAAAGTTCGCCAGCGCGACAGGGATACCGGCCATCGTGACCGGGGCGGTGTTCGCTCTCTCCCTCCCTGCGATGGGCGCGGCGATGTATTTCTCTGAGAAGCACAGGGAAGAGAAGACGAGAAACCACCAGGCCCTGGCATCGCTGATCGCCAGGGGAGCCATCCCTGCCGAAGAGGTCGAGCGGAGCCTCGAAGAGTTTCCCGATAAGTATGAGATGATGGATCTGGAAGCAAAGCTCGAAGGGAAGCTGAGAGAGGGAACAGCTGAGAGCGCAGACAGGAAAGAGATCAAAAAGATTGCAGACAGGCTCTCCCGCAAATACTGCGAGTTTGGCGAGACGCTGATAGATGAGCACAGGGATCTCGTGAAGGAAGAGAAGAAGAGGCTTCCTGAAACATCAGGAGAGGCCGTCACCAATATACTTGCCTCGTCACTCGGCTCGCTGAAAGAGTCTTTCAGGGAAGATCCGGTAGGGACGTCCCTCGACACGGCCGGTCTCGCCGGAGGCATGGCACTGGCCGGAAAGGCCGCCTATGAAGCCATGCAGGCCGCTGCTCCGCAGGCTCTCCCATCCATTGCCCAGGGACTGGCCGGAAGAGTGCTTTCGACTCTCGTGCCGGGCCTCGGGCTGCTTTTCACGGCAAACGCGACGTACAAGGCGGTTCATGCTTTCAGAAGCCCTGATGTATCAGGGATCGACAAGGTTGCCGCAGGGAGCATGGCCCTCTTCTCAGCGGTGACTGCGGCAGGATCGGCTCTGCCGGCCCTCGGCCTGCCTCTGTCGATGGCCGGACTCATCGGGATGGGCGGAACGCAGCTCGGGCGCTGGATAGCGCACAAAGTCTCCGATTGAGAGGCGGTCAGCCTTTCGGGATGAAGTCTATGAAGTTCCTGATATAGAGAGAGTAGACAAAGGACAGAGCAGCTCCTCCGTGCTTCTTTTCGATCTCCCCGAGCGTCGTCGAGCCGTTTATCATGTCGATAATCTTCCTGGCCTTGAAAGACACCGGTATCACCTGCGTATGCCGCACGAGAGCCAGTCCGAAATCCTCTTCCCTCATTAAATATTTTGGCGACGGGCAAAGCGTCTCGTCGAGGCTCACCTCGAGTATCTTCTCGTTTTCCTGTCCCGGCTTCACTCGCGTCTTGATCAGCGAATCCTGCTGAGCGCCGAGCAGATCCGCCATGGCCTTGCATCCGGCAGGGCAGAACGAGAGCTTCGCGCATTTCGTGCACTCTTTCGGGATCTTCTCCCTCCACGCTCTCATCTTCTTTGACTGCCAGACAGAGGTGACGGAATCTGTCACGAGATTTCCGGCTATGTAAGGCGAATGGTTGCAGGGGCGCACGTTTCCGAACGGATCGACAGTGCCGTATGTGACGCCTGCCAGGCATCCCGACGATGAAGACGGGAAGAAGCAGAAGGGGATGCAGTTTCCGATGATGCAGTTGTACCCCTGCTTCTGCAGCTTTTCTATCCTTGTCAGCGCCTCCTTCGTCTCCTCTTCTGAAAGTGTTATCGACGGCACAGGCTTCCCTATGAACCTGTTGAACACTATGCTCTTGGCTCCCAGCTCGACAGACAGGAACACTATCTCTTCTATGCGGTTTATATTTTCCTTCGTGAGGACTGAGTTTGTATTCACCTCGAATCCTGAAGAGACGAGCGTCTTGACTGTCTCCGTCACGGAGGCGAAGTTCTCCGCTCCTGAGAAGGAACGGTGCGTTTCCGCGTCAGAGCCGTGCAGTGATACGAGGAATGAGCCCAGATACGCGCAGCTCTGGAACTTCTCGGCGAGCGCCACCGGATCGCGCCAGAGCCCGTTCGTGAATATGTGGTAGTATCGCTCCTGCTCTTCGAGAACCGACAGGATCTCGAAGAGATCGCCGCGCTCTGTCGGCTCTCCGCCTGTGATCCTGAACTCCTGCACGAAAGGGGAGAGCTTCTTTATCACTTCCCCCCACTGTGCGGCTGTGAGGCTCTTGTCGTCCGGCCTGTGCGGAAACACGTTGCTGCAGCCTGGGCAGCGGCCGTTACAGAGAGTCGTGATTTCAAGAGACATTACTACAGGTCCTCTGAGCTCAAGTACCATTGAATTTGTTCCTTTCTCTGTCTGTATCTGCTCGTTTGACTCGCTCAATCATCTGAACATGGCGACGAGCGCTTCCCCCCCTTCGAAGAGGCGGCCGCCTGCCTCGAAGGTACAATAACTTTTCGCTCTGATTGAGTTATTCCTCTTGAAATGCATTGAAAGATCGGTATCTTTCTCTGTCGATTTCAGGTTCTCATATCCGATCACGCCGTCAGCCGACAGCGAATAGTCGGGAGTGTAAAGCAAGCCGTCGTTTTTCGTGTATATGACGAGCGATGAAAGCTCCTGCCTCAAGGTTTGAGCCTTGTCCGGGTCGTAGCGCTCGATGAGCGCGAATCTCTCTCTGCCGATCTCTTCAGATTCGCCGCACCCGGGACTGCAGAGGAAGTGGCTCAGTATCACCTTGTCAAGGTACCGGAGAAATTGGTTATTGACAAAGGGGTATTGCCTCAGCTCCCAGGGCGACTTTATGCTGAACTCGTGGTTTTCAGGCTCTCTTTTCAGCTCTGCCAGGTAGAAATCTATGCAGCACGACGGATATCCCAGGATCTTGCCGAAATGCGTGTTGTTCAGCCTCTCAAGCCTCTTCGCTCTCTCTGCGAATGTGATGTGCCTGGAGATATAGACTATGAAGCTTCCATGGCGCTCACTGAGAGGTATCAGGAGGCCTCTGTTTGTATACCTGCATTTGTCATTCTCCAGCTCCACCTTTACCTTGTAGTCCTGAATGGCGTATGCCAGCCTGTGCGATTTGAGCAGGTGTGAAAGCTCTTTCAGATCTCTGTCGGAGAAGACTATCAGGCGGGCCGCCTGTTTGATGGAGTGGTATACATAGAGTATCTCAAATATATTCTCATTGAATCTCATTGAGAAGCAGAGCTCTCTGTATAGATCGCGATTCAGCTCCGGAGGAGCTGAATCGCTGTTGTTTGCTTTCATCGGCATAATAGAAAGACCACAGCGCTGTGTGGTCTCTCGTAATCCATTCCATAATTTTTTTTAAAAGATTGTGTCTCCAGGCGCCAGGTTCACATGGCTAGTATTTGTATGCGTATCTGAGGCTGGAGTATTGCCGTGCGGCGAAGTCGTGTTGGTATGCGGATCGGTGTTGGAATGCGATGTATTGGTATGGGTCGGCACGGATCCGGGATAGCTCTGAGCCAGCAGATCGAGGCCCATCGACCGCTCCATCCTGACAGTCTGCGCGTTTACGCAGTTTGAGAGGTTCATGATCGGCGGGCAGTCTGTGGGAAGGAACTCGAGAGAGCCCCTCACCGCCTGTCTCTGCTGATTATTGTGAGGCTGCTCGGCGGCCTGGGCGCTCTTCGATGTGAAGCCGACGAAGCCTGCGAAGGTCACCGCGAACACGAGAGCAGCCGTGAAGGAGCGCCGCAGCGGGAGCAGGGGCCTTTCATTGCCGAAGAAGCTGAACTCCATCGGCTCCTCGAGCCGGCTCCTTATCATGTCGAATATGGTCTGCCTGGGTTCCGAGCGCTTCAGCTTTATATCAGGCATGACATCGGTAAGGGAAGGGTCGTGCTCGAGAAACAGATCTCTAAGTGTCGCCCTGTGCATGGAAGAGCGGAATTTCAGCGCGAGCCTTTCCAGCGCTTCGGCGAGAAGGCTCTTCTCCTTCTTCTCCGTCTTTCCTGCGAGTCTGACCTTAAAGCGGTATGGCATGATGCAGCCTCCTTGATTAAAATCCTTACATTGCATTATTTAGGGCCCATACTGGGAGTGGGTCCCGCCGTTCATATGAGAGGTCCCGTCTGTGGCGTTGCTGTGGCCGGGTGAGTTGGAATGAGCGGTTGTGGTCGTCTGTTCAGGGCTGTTGGTATGGGCAACGTTCGAGTGGTTCCCGTGGCCGGAGCTGTTGCTGTGCGCATCGGTCCTGAGGCGGAACGTGTGCACGTCCGAGCCTGTCAGGCAGTCGACTGCAGCATAGGCTTTTCCGCCGAAGCTGATCGACATGGGGCAGTCCGATATGTTCACGGCGTGCGGGCTCGTGCCGGTGCTCCTGCCGCAGAAATCATCCCATGAATAGGGCGGGAACGAGCCCTTCTCCTTCTTCGGCGCCTGCTCCCGACTGGAGTTGTCCATTCTTGCAGAGCCGCCGTTCAGAAGGCCTCCCAGCAGAATGAGGAAGGCAGCCGTTTTGACGAGGAACCGGCAGGGCGCAGACAGAGGCGTAAGTGAAAGCTCCATCGGGAGCCTTCCAAACGCCGAAAGCCTGTCGAGCAGGCCTGCCTTTGCAATGCGTGCGGGGCTCTTGCTCAACGTAACCAGGGCAGGCGCCGGGTATTCGGAGATCTCATACTCTCTCTGCCTTCTGCTGATGAACCAGTGCCTGACGAGACTGAACCGCCTGTTTCTCTCCATGTTCTCAGAGAGCCTGACTTTGACGAGCAGGTTTCCTCCAGGGAGGGAGTGGCTCTGCGAGCCTTTTCTGAGGAGCATATAGATGGCGGATATTGCAAAGAGCACAGGTATGATCAATAGATAAACCACTGTACCCTCCTTTCGGCCGGGCTTGTTTTAACAAAACTTATGTAGTATCATTATAGCGAAATTTTTTTCAATTTTCAATACTCTGAAAAAATCAATTATTGAGCCCTTTCATGAGGAGAATGTCATGTTCGAGCCGTTCATGCCGGGCGGGCAGCGCTGAGCAGCCGGGCCTACCAGGAAATATCGGCGTTGTGGCCCATGATCGATTCGAGGACTCCTCTCACCGTCGCGCCTGACGTACTGGAGCCCGGAGTGAGCTTCGGGAAGTAGATGTAGCCCTGCGTCTCGCCCCTGGGCTCGACTCCCTTGTCGAGCTGCTCGTCGTACTTGACCGCAGTGACCTTCTGGCCTGACTGATCCTTCAGGTAGAAGTGCCATTTGAACGGGGCGAGCTGGACGACCTGCGAGCCCTGGTTGCATATCTTGACGCCGAAGACCATGTTCGTGTCCGTTCCCATCTGCTGCATCACGCCGTTTTTGATCTCCCTGATCTGTGATTCGTCGGTGATCCCCTCTTTGGAGGCAAAGTAGCGCGCCTGCGAATCTATCAGCCCGTCGTCGTAGTATGTCACGGCGACTACGACGCTGTTCTGGGGGCCCACGTTCCTGTATGCGTTATACTGATTGTAGAGGGCCGAGCCGACTGAGAATCCCATCCACGGGTCTGAATACACGTAGCCACCTCCAAGCGCGACGCCGCTCAGAGCGTTGTACAGAAGCGACACTTCGCCGATTCCGACCTTCACCTGCCCCTTCGGGCCTTTTTTGAAGGTCGTCATCCTGGTCTGCGTCTTCAGCCTGTCGAGATACGCCGCTGAGCTGTCATTCGTCCCTGACTGGCCTGACGCCGTGTTTTTGGAGCTTTTGCCGCTGCTCTTCTCCGGAGGCGGCGGAGGCGTATACGGTATCGAGAATGGCTCTGTGGAGACCACGTCGCCGACTTTCACAGCCTCGTCGCGCTCCAGGCTCGTCACAACCGCTTCAGAGGAGAGGCTGTCCACTCTGGTCACTCTCAGCTTGCCGACAGGACTGCCGATTCGGTGGACGTACAGCTCCTGATCCTGCGCAATCGAGTCTCTGCTCCCCTTGTTGATCACAATTCTGCTGTCGCTTACCTTCGTAACCATGCCGGAGATCGCGCAGACAGGTATATATGCAATAATCACCGCTATTGCCGCCAGGATAATGATATGCATCAGATGTTTTCTCACTGACATCGAAAGTCACGTCCTCTCATGGGTATCTATCTCACTACTATAGTATACCAAAGAGAGTATGATTTCAAGAGGAGTACAGGTGCCACTGTTGAATTTTTCTGTTGTAGCCGTTTTTTGAGAACGGCGCGTGGAGAGGTGACAAGGCATTTTTTTCAAATTCCGCTTTCGTAAAAAAGTAGAGCGCAATGTGAAAAAGGAGGTCCTCTTCTTCTTCGGCCTCCTGTTTCTCGTCCTCGCTGTCTTTATCGGCGCAGTGCGGTACATGGCTGTCAGGAGCTCGCCGCTGAAGACAAATGCCGATACGGAGGTGAAAGACCTCCATTTCTCCCTCAAGATGGATAATGCCGTATACCGGGCAGATGAGCCTGTCATACTGAAGCTCGGCGTCAGGAATGTGGGGGAGAAGCCTGTGGTGATAGAGTTCCCTTCGAGTCTCGAGAGCGATTTCGTCGTGGAGCGCGAGAGAGACTTCTTCTTTTTCAAGGTGCCGTTCGAGGTTTGGAGATACTCGGCGCAGGGCGGCGAGGTGGACAACCCTCACAAGATTGCTATAAAGGCAGGCGAGGAGAAGATCTTCCAGGCCAAATGGAACCAGAATGATTTTAACGGGAAGCAGGTGCAGCCTGGAAAATACCGCATCACAGGTATAATGAACACCAAAAACTTCAAGATATCGCTTCAGCTCCGCGGAGAGACCGAAAAGTAGCCGGGCCGCATCTAAACAAAAGGAGCCTGCATTGATTGCCGGCTCCTTCGATTTTTCACCTGATTCTGCCGCGCTAGTCTCTCCTGCGGAGGGACTTGATTATATCCAGCGCGATGACGCCCTTCTGGATCTCGTTCGTGCCCTCGTATATCTGCGTGATCTTCGAGTCTCTGTACATCAGGTCGGCCTTTGTGCCTGCCTTCAGTGCGTCCATTCCTATCAGTGATACAACCCTGTTCGCCACTTCAACGGCGACGTCTGAGCTGTACAGCTTCACCATCGCAGCGTCGCGCGAGCCGTGTTTATCGCCGCTGTCCACGGAGCGTGCGACTGCGTAAAGGAGCGCTCTCGACGCCTCGACGATCGAGGCGATGATGCCCAGCTCGTTGTGGAGCTCAGGGATCTCAGGGAGCTTTCCGTGCTTTTTCTGAAGGTCTCCCAGGTAGTCGAGCAGCGCGTCGAAGGCTCCCTGGGCAATGCCCACGCCCTGGGCAGCCACGCCTGGCCTCGCCTTGTCGAGAGTGTGCATCGCCACTACAAAGCCCTGTCCTTCTCTGCCTATCATGTTTTCCGCAGGAACCGGGCAGTCCTCGAAGATGAGGTTCATCGTGGTGGAGCATCTGATGCCGAGCTTTTCTTCCTTCCTTCCGAACGTGAAGCCGGGCCATCCCTTTTCGACTATGAACGCCGACATGCCTCGCCCTCCTCTCGAAGGGTCTGTCGACGCGAACACCGAGTAAGTCTCGGCTTCCTTGCCGTTCGTTATCCACTGCTTGTTTCCTGTGATGTAATAGGTATCGCCTTTCCTGACGGCCCTTGTCTGCACGCCTGTCGCGTCTGAGCCTACGTTCGGCTCTGTGAGGCAGAAGGCTGCCATCTTTTCTCCGCGCGCCACAGGGGGCAGGTACTTCTTCTTCTGCTCCTCCGACCCGTGGAGCAGGATGGGGAAGCTGCCAAGAGCGTTGGCCGCGAAGCTTATCGCGATGCCGGAAGAGACTCTCGAGAGCTCCTCTACGGCGAGGCACAATTCCATCTCGCCTCCGCCGAGCCCGTCATACTCCTTCGGAAGAAAGAGCCCCATCAGGTTATCATTTCGCATGGCCTCTATTATCTTCCAGGGAAACTGCTCATTCTCGTCTAGAGACTGGGCAAGCGGTGCGGCGACCTCCTGGGCTATTCTTCTGAAAGCACGCTGGATTCTTTGCTGTTCTTCTGTGAGTAAGTAGTTCACCTGTAGATCCTCCAACTGCGTAAAATATCTTCCAATAGTTCCTCATTTTCCAGAAAATTCCTGTTCTTTTCTGAAGGTTCCCTCGGATGCTCCGGTGAACTCTCCGTTTGATCCATCGCATACAGGGAGTGGAAAAGCATTGAGCTCTCTTCGAAGACTCTGCGGGCACTGCCGCCTCTTTCTCTCCGGCGAATCCGGATGGCGGCTTTTCTGCGGAGTCATCTATCTCGGCCTCTCGGCCCTCATGATGTGCCGTCTCGGTCTTCACTGGCGATCCCACGTGATAGGCGAGTTCGGCCGCATGGAGGATCTCGAGGGGATACTGTGGGCGCAGTGGTATTTCAAAAAGGCGCTCGTCGAGGGCAGAGACTTCTTCTTCACGAATTTAATCTACTATCCTGTCGGCTATCACCTCGGCGCCATGATGGGCAGGTTTCTCGACGCATTCATGTCGATCCCGCTGCAGTTCATATTCCCTGGATATCTGTACTATAATGTCATGTGCCTGCTCATCCTGTTCTCGGATGCGCTGTCTGGATACTGGCTGGCGAGAGTGCTGTCACAGAGGAGGAGTGTGGCCCTGATCTGCGGCGCGATATACGCGTTCAATCCGTATGTCCTCTTCGAGATATGTCATGGAAGGCTCGGCGTGGCCATGATCTTCTTCTATCCGCTTTTTGTCATCGCCTTGATAAACGTCTTCAAGAGGGGCATTGCCAGGGACTATCTCCTTGCTTCAGCCGTGGCGGCTGTCGGAGCCTCGGCCTACTGGCTCAACGCCCTGCTGTGCGCGTCCTTCGCCTTTTTCTTCGTGCTGTGGAAAGCTTTCAGAAGGGAGATGCCTGCCAGAGTCCTGCTAGGCAGGGCTCTGCTTCTGGGGCTGTGCTGCTCAGCTCTTCTGCTCCCTCTTGTATTGCTGCTTTCCCCGTCGTATTCGTCGCAGGGCGTGCTGCCGGCCGAGCCTTTTCCGTCGTTCTCATCTGCCGGATCTTCGTCATGGGACATCCGGTATATCCTCGCCGCTTCCGCCCCTCTGGTAAATCCCTTCGTCTTTTCCCAGCCGTCCATCTTTCCGACTCTGCTCATCCTGTCGTTCACGGTGCCTGTTCTGCTTCTTTTCGCGGCAAGGAGGGTCCCGTGGTTCTGGATGTTCTGCGCTCTCTTTTACTTCATCTTTTCTCTGGGGCCATTTCTGAAGATCGGCGGGACAAATCCGATGCTCGCGCCGGGAGTGCCTGTGAGCCTGCCTTATATCGCAGCTTACAACAGGTTCCCGTTTTTCCACATGTTCTACTATCCTTACAGATTCGACGGGATGGTTCTGTGCATGCTGATCCCCCTCATCGGGAGCCTCTTCGAGCGCTTCTTCGACAGCCGGTTCCGCTCAGATGTCTCCAGGTTCGCAGTCGTCGCGGCATACATCGTTTTCCTGCTGTGCGAGGTGTGCCTGAGAGGGTACGGCCCGATGATGGCAGGCGAGGTCAGGATACCTTCATTCTACAGGGCGATAGCCGCTGAAAAGGGAGGCGCTCTGATAAATGTTCCGATCAGCTGCTGCCATGACGCCATATTGTATCAGACTGTCCATGACAGGCCGATTCTGGGAGGCCCCGGCGAGTACGAGGTGAGGCGCTACCCTCAGGCCTACAGGGCTTTTCTGGACGGCAACAGCTTTCTGCAGCTCTTCTTCTCGATGGACAGGAGGCAGTATCTCGATATGGACGGGCTCAGAAGAGACATTGGCGCTCTCTCGGCTCTGGGGTTCAGATATGTGGTCGTCCACAGGAAGCTTTTCGACAAGATGGTGACAAAGGAAGGCAAGATGTCCTGTGACGAGGTCCTGCTGATCATGGAGTCGCTCTGCGGACCGCCCGTATCGGTCATGGACGGGCAGGCCCTCTTCCGCCTACCCGGGAGGCCATCTGAATGAGCGCCCTCCCAGCAGGTGGAAGTGGACGTGAAATACGCTCTGCCCTGCCATCTCCATGCAGTTGTTGACTATCCTGAAGCCCTTGTCCTTCAGTCCCAGGATGCCGGCTATCTGTGGTATCGCCGCTATCAGGTGTCCCATCAGCCCGCTGTCTTCAGCGGAGAGATCGAGCAGATGGGTTATGTGCTTCCGCGGAATGATCAGCACGTGGACAGGCGCCTGCGGCTGCAGGTCATGGAAACATACTATCCTGTCGTCGCTGTAAACTGTTCTGGATTTCACCGAGCCCTCGGCGATCCTGCAGAAAATACAGTCCATCTCACCATCACCTTCCTGCCGGTCTTATATATTCCCTCAGCACTTTGTTGCAGTAGTCGCAGTTGTTGAAATCGAGCGTCATCTTCTGAGCCTCCAGATCGGAGATCCTCAATGATATTATCTTCGAGCCCATTTCGAGGGTCTTTCTGTAGGCGTCCGCCACAGACATATCGGCAAATGGAGCTGCAACCGCTCCGTTTTCAATCGTTGCGCAGCAGAATATGCAGTCTCCCATTGCATTTATCGTCAATGACGGGTTGACCAGCTCGTTGCAGAATACTATTCCGCAGTTGCGCCTCAGCTTGTCTATCGTGTATTTGCTCGTTTTGATCCCGAGCTTCTTATCTGTCCTGTCCACTGTCTTCCTGAGACGCTCCAGCTCTCCGCCGTTCAGCACGATTGAGCGGTTGGCCTGCGTCGTTATCAGCGGATTTATCTCGATGTTGACGTAGCCCTGCCGATGGCAGAACGTGATGAAGTTCTCCATGCAGTCCATGTTCAGCTTGCTCGCGCAGAGGGCCACCATGAATCTGATGCCGAGGTTTTTGTAGATGGAGAGCGTCGACACGGTCTTTCCGAAATTTCCCTCGCCGCGCATGGCGCCGTGCTCCTGCTCGAGTCCGTCGAGGCTCACCTTCAGATACTCGAAGGCAGGGGAGCCATACTTCCTGAAGGCTCTTACATAAGGCTCAGATAAGATGCCGTTTGTTGTGATGGAGAAGGTATACCCCTTCCTGACGGTCATCTCGAGCATCTCATCGAAGAAGGGATGCAGGCAGGGCTCGCCGCCTGTGAAGGCCGCGGATGTGAATCCCAGCTTTCTTCCCTCGTCGAGGATTCTGTCCCACAGGTCCGGATCGAGATCTCTGTGCTCTTCCGGGCGGCCTCTGACGCAGTGGGCGCACCTGAGGCTGCATCGGGTCGTACAGAGGGCCATCAGGTGAGTAGAGGGCATGATGCCGCCTTTCAGATAAGATTAGGGCGCCGGCTTTTCTGAGTATATCAGATCCTCTTCGGTGAGGTCAACAGGAAGGATTTTGACATGACAGCGGAGAACATTACAATCCTACCGTACAACACAACTTATCTCCTTGAAAGCAGCCGTTGCCGCCCCCGCAGCGGCCGGGTCGGATCTGTCGGGCCCTTCCGGCCGTATTGCTTGTCATACGATTTTTTGCTTGCTTTTTTATCTGTCTTTCTGATATAATTATCACACTTTTTGTGTATTATGTCAGAGGTAATTTCTGGAGCCTGTTCAGAATCTTCAAATCCAATCCGTGACGGGGAGAGGTGCCGTATGAAAAAAACAACTCTTGTGATAGCGCTCTGTCTTCTCTGCATATGCTCTCTGATGCCGTGCTTCGCCTATGCGGCGGCAAAAGCCGACAAAGGCCCGGCGACCTTCAACTTCTGGTACTGCCTGCCTCCTGAATACAATGCGCAGATGACTGAGCTTGTTCAGGAATTCAACAAGGAAAAGCCTCATTCCACCATAGTGGCCCGGAACTTCAGAACTCCGCGCGAGCTCTACATTGCGCTGCTCGAAGGGAAGGAGACTCCCGATGTGGCACTGATAGATGCCTCATGGCAGGAGGAACTGATGGCCAAGGGCTCCCTGGTGTCGGTTGAGGATCAGATGCTCAAAATTGCGACATCTATAAGGGTTGTGGCCAAGATGGACACATACAAGCCTCTCTGGAAAAGCTGCGTGGCCGGAGAAAAGCTCTGGACGATGCCTTACTTCGCCATAAACCATGCGCTGCTCTACAACCCCGATATGTTCAAGAACAAGGCCATCGTGAAGCCGCCTGTCTCATGGGGCGAGATCGTGGATCTGGGGAAAAAGCTCACCGATTCGGCCACAGGGGCCTGGGGCTTTTACATCCCGCTCGGGACCTCTTCGAAAGAGCTGGCTTACCTGTACGAGATATTCCTGTGGCAGGCCGGGGGAAACGTGGACAGCCCTGAGCAGCTGAAAGTGGCCTTTGACAGCGAGTTCGGCCAGAAGGCCCTTCAGTTCTGGGTGGATGTCATACACAAGCACAAGATAGCTCCGTCGAGATCGCTTCCAGACCTTAAAAATGTCGGGATGTGCGTGGGCTCACCCAGAGATTATCTCGACAGCGTTAAAAAGGGAGTTAATCTCAAGGTGGTGAACTGGCCGATCAAGAACAAGGAAGTCGGCGACATCGAAGTGACGAGCGTGGCTCTCTTCAAGAGCAGCCCTGAACGGGTCGACAAGATGTGGGAGTTCACATACTGGCTCACCGAGTTCCCCCAGGCGATCAGGTGGTCGATGAACACGCACTATCTGCCGGCCAACAAGCAGGTAACGCTGTCGCCAGGATATTTCGAGTATCTTCAGAAGAATCCGGGGCTCAGGACATACCTCGCCCTTCTCGAAAAGGGAGCGGCGAAGCCCGGGATGAAGGACTGGGATTATGAGGCCATAATGACCGAGCTGGGAGACAAGATTGCAGATGCCCTGTCAGGAAAGCTCACTGTGCAGGACGCGCTGAACAAGGCGGCGCTGCGGGCCAACTCGATGATCCGCCAGGAAGCGGGCAGGAACAAGACCTCATCAGTCCAGTAGTAGTGGCAGGCGCCCTCTGCCTGCCATTGACCGCAGGCGCCCTCTGCCTGCCATTGACCGCAGGCGCCCTCTGCCTGCCATTGACCGCAGGCGCCCTCTGCCCGCTGCCATTGGCGAAATGATGAATTCTGGAAGAGAATTGTATCTGCAGTTCTCTTCTTGATGTACGCCGTCTCTGAAAATGGCCGACCGGAAAAGAAGGGATAGAGGCAGGCGGCTCGGAAAAGGCTTGATGTTCTGAAAAGGAAAAGATGCTTTTGCGAAGAATTATATTAACGCAAATTTTGATTACCACAGTGTCTGCTGTGGTCGTTAATTATACTGGTGAGTATATTATTGACTTATGGTTACTTTTCTGGAAGACCTGGGTATCGGTATTATAAGGTTTTTTGAGTATGTCGGTGGTGTAATCTATTTATTTGCCGAGACCATAGGCTGGATCCTGAGGCTCCAGATTCGCCTCAGGCTCACTACGCAGCAGATGGCGATACTCGGCGTGAGCTCGGTAGGCATAGTCATAATAACGACCGGCTTTGCCGGTATGGTGATATCGCTGCAGCTCGCCAGTCTGGCGGTAAAATACGGTGTGGGAGGCATGGTTGGAGGCGGAGTGGGCCTTGCGATGGCCCGCGAGTTCGCCCCCATGCTGACAGCAATCGTTGTGGCTGGAAGAGCAGGGTCGGCCATCACTGCCGAGATAGGCTCGATGAAAGTTACCGAGCAGATTGACGCGCTCAACGCGATGGCCACCAGCCCGGTCAAATATCTTGTCGTGCCGCGCCTGCTGGCCTGCGTGATAATGCTCCCAATCCTGACGCTCTTTGCCAATATCGCGGGAGTATGCGGCGGAAGCGCAGTCGCAAACATGCTGGCAGGCATCACGCCGCAGATGTTCTTTGATTCTGTGAGAAATATGGTCAATATGACGGACTTCTGGGGCGGCATGGAAAAATCGATTGTGTTTGCCGTTGAGATAGCCATGATAAGCTGCTTTCAGGGTCTGAACACAAAGGGAGGCGCAGCGGGAGTGGGCAACGCCACCACAGGCTCGGTGGTGTTCTCGATGATAATAATATTTGTCAGCAACTACTTCCTTTCTGCAAGCCTTTTCCCGCCGATTCAGTAGAGGCTTTGATGGAGCGCAGCGAGAAAAAAGAAAAAAATGATATGCCTTTCCTTGACATAAGGAATCTGCTCGTCAAGCGCGGCACCAGGACTATCCTGAACCGCGTCAACATCACCCTCGAGAAGGGAGAAACTCTCGTGGTGATGGGACTTTCCGGCATGGGAAAGAGCACGCTGATAAAATGCATAGTCGGCCTGCTCGTGCCTGACGACGGCGAGATATACATAGACGGGAAGCAGATACTGAGGCTCAAGTATCATGAGCTGAACGAGCTGAGGAAGAAGCTGGGGATGGTCTTTCAATCGCCGGCACTCTTCGATTCGCTGACAATCCTGGAAAATGTGGCATTCGGCCTCAGAGAGCACACGAAGCTCTCTGAAGAGGAGATAAGAAGAGAGGTAGCGGAGAAGCTCGCCATAGTAGACCTTGCAGGGACGGAGAACATGTTCCCCTCCCAGCTCTCTGGCGGTATGCAGAAGAGAGCAAGCATAGCGAGAGCGGTGGTGACGAACCCGGAGCTCATCCTCTACGATGAGCCGACTTCGGGGCTCGATCCGGTCATGTCGAGCGTGATAAACAACCTGGTCAACAGCCTCAAGAAGACCTTCAACGTCACGTCGATTGTCGTGACGCACGATCTGACAAGCGCCTATGCGATAGGCGACAAGATCGCATTTCTGCACGGCGGCGACTTTGTCGACGTGGGGAACGTGGAGGCCTTCAGGAACTCGAAGAACCCGATGACCAGGCAGTTCATCGAGGGAAACCCCGAGGGTCCCATCAAGATGTAAGCCTGCAGAGTGGGTGGCTGTGCAGGCGGAAAGGTGTGAAGTCAATGGAAATCAGTCCTGCGGCGAAAGTTGGTATGATAGTAGTGCTCGCGCTTGTCATGCTCGGTCTGGTCATGTCACAGCTCAGCTTCTGGAAGCACAGGGACAAGGGAGTTCACTACTATGTGATCTTCAAGAACGTGGCCGGCCTTCAGATGGGCTCGGCTGTGCGGAAAGCCGGCGTATATATAGGCAAGGTTGTGAGCATACAGATTCTGGGGAACGACGAGCCTGACAAGAAGCTTCGGAATCAGGTGAAGGTGACCATCTCGGTGAGCAGCAGCAAGGAAGAGCTGACCAGGGAGTCACTGTATGTGATAAACAGCACCTTCATGGGCGACAAGTGGCTCGAGATCAGTCCCAGGGATGGCAAGCCGATGAAGCCTGAAGAGATTGCGATGGGAACCGCGCCTACGACGCTCGACGACCTGATCGTGCAGGGAAAGGACGCTCTTGCCGAACTGCAGAAGGCGGTCAACAACATCAACACCCTCGTGGGAGACGCCAAGGTGCAGCGCGATCTGAAGGACTCTGTGGCCAACTTCAGCAAGATATCTGCAAATCTGAAGAAAGCGAGCAGCAGGATCGACGGCACAGTCGAAAAATTGAGCGGGCGCATGGTCGCCCTCACCGATCAGGCGAGCGATGTGCTGAAGAACGTCAACTCGGAGATCTCGAAGGTCGGCGGCGACATATCGGGCTTCTCTGCGACACTGAAGCGGATCGCGCTCAAAAACGAGGGCAGCATCAACGACATGGTGGCGAATCTGCAGCAGACCTCGCACAGCCTGAACGACTCGATGAAGGCGATCAAGAATATCGTCACATCTGAAAAGTTTTCAGGAGACATCCTGAAGACGCTCGACAAGCTGGCCAGCGCGTCTGAGCAGGTCGAAGGGATCGCAAACGACGTCAGGACGATCACGAGCGATCCGGAGATCCGCGACAATATAAAGGCCACGGTCAAAGAGGCGAGGGAGACTGTGGAAGGCGCAAAGGACCTTATAAAGAGAGTCAGGAAGACTCTCGGGATTAAGGAAGGCGACAAGCTGAACCTCCTCAACCTCGATACTAACGTGGAATGGAACGGCAACTCGAACAGGACCACAGGGAACGCAAACCTCTGGCTCCTCCCGCAGTGCAGGCACACTCTGAAGATGGGCGTAGAGGACATAGGGAACAGGAACCTCGTCAACTTCCAGTACGGCAGCACTTCCAAGAGCTTCAGGCCGAGGGTCGGAGTGATACGCTCCGCCGTGGGGCTCGGCGCCGATGCGTTTCTGGGAAAGAATGCGGAATTGAATATCGATGCCTATAATCCTAATGATGTAAATGTAGACGTGCTCGGAAGGATATATCTGGGCAACGATTACTATATCCAGGGAGGCGTCAGGGACGCTTTTGATACAAAGCAGGGTGTAATAGGTATCGGAAAGAAGTTCTAAATAGTCTGATAAACCTGAACAGCGGGGAGGAAGCCCGGTGATTGAAGAAAACTGGCTCTCGCCAGATGAGATACTGGACTCAAGGTACAGGATAACCAAGCTTATCAAGGCCGGCGGCATGGGCGCCGTCTACCAGGCCGAAGACATGAAGATGGGGAACAGGATAATCGCCGTCAAGCAGATGCTCGACAGCTTTACCGACCCTTCAGAGCGTCAGGCCGCCATCGACAGATTTCTCTCCGAGATACAGGTTCTCTCAAGCCTCCGTCACCCCAACATTCCACAGGTGATGGACCATTTCATGGAGAGAAACTCGTTCTACTTTGTCATGGACTACATAGAAGGCAGGGACATGTCATCGGTGCTGCACGGCGAGGGGGCGCCCGGGCTCGGCGAGGAGCGTGTGATAAAGACAGCCATAGAGGTCTGCGAGGCTCTCAAGTACATACACACTCTCGAGACTCCTTTCGCGCACAGGGACATCAAGCCTTCGAACCTGCTGCAGCGCACGAAGGACGGCCGGATCCTGCTGATAGACTTCGGCATCGCCAGAGTGACCAACCCCAAGGAGGGGTTCTGGATCGGAACGCAGGGCTATGCGCCTCCTGAGCAGCAGTACGGCAAGCCCGAGCCGCGCTCGGATCTCTATGCCCTCGGCGCTTCGATGCACGAGATGCTGACTGGGAAGAGGCCGGACAGTTTCGAGTTTCCGGCCTTCGCGGATTTCAGCGTGGAAGTGTCTGAGGCTCTTGAGCAGGTGATCGTAAAAGCTCTGATGTGGAACCCCGAGGAGCGGACGGCGTCGGCGCAGGAGATGCAGCAGTCCCTTAAGGCCATCCTCGGGTATGATCCGATTCACTACGAGGAAAATGATGAGTTCGCGTTCACATCGAAGGTATCGCAGTTCAAGACCAGGTTCCTGGACAGTCTTCTCTACGACATCATAGGGCGCTATGGAAACGAGTGCTGCACGAGGTTCCTTCCGAAGCATCTCGACTATCTGGTGATCACCCTCGCCTGTCCCACTCCCTTTGAGCTGATCATCAAGAAAAATGAGGCAGGAAAGAAGGTCGAGTTCTATGAGAAGCAGGGAATACTCGGAGAGGTACTGCTCGGGAGCGTTGTGCCGGGCGACGAGAAGGCCGGAAGCGATACTGCCGAGATAGTGGAGCGCTTTATCAACAACTACGAAGTATTCAAGAACATGAACTGGCAGATGATGTAGCATGGAGCATGAGGAACCTGGTTCGCTTCGCTGACAATCGGAGTAATGGAATACAGGAAGGCTGGAATGATGGGTTCAATATTGAAGAGAGCATCGGGATTTTCTCTCCCCCTTTCTTTCTTCTTTTCAACCCGATCTTCCATTATTCCACCTTTCCAGATCGCGTGTTTACAGCGATACTATAGAGATTCCGAGACATTAGGGGGGTATCATGTATTTTAACAAGGATAAGCTGACAGGTCTCTATCAGGAGGATTACTTCAAATTCCGTCTTGAGGAAGAGACGCTTAGAAACCTGAGATACAAGCGTGATATGACTCTTCTGCTCATCGAGATAGAGTTCAGCCATTTCAACAAGGACTATGACCTCCGATGGGGATTTGCCTATACCATCCTGCGCCAGCTGGGGAAGTTCGTCAGAGAGGCGGTCAGGCGCATAGACATAGCCGGGCGTCTGACAGGTGACTGCTTCGCGGTGATACTGCCCGAGACTCCTGAAGAGGGAGCCATGATCCTGGCGGAGCGCATAAGAAAGATGGTGGAGGAGCATACCTTCAGAGGCAACAACGAGGTTCCTGATATAAGGGTGGCTGTGAATGTGGGAGTTGTATCATTTCCGAAGCACGGTAAAACCTCCGACGAGCTTCTTGCCATGGCCCAGCGGGCTGTGGTGATGGCCCGAGATGAAGGCGGAAACAAGGTGAAGCTCTTCCCGGAAGTGCTCTACAGCCACGACGAGACTGTTCCAGAAGACTGACCGGTAACATGACTCTTAACCATTGTGGGAAGTGAGGAGCCGTACATGAAGCAGATACCGCGCCAGGAGATGCCTGTCCAGGATCCTTATGTAAGAAACAGAAACTTTGAAGAGGTGGCCCTCGGATATGATGAAGAGCTTGCTCTTGTGGAAGCTTCGCGCTGTCTCGGCTGCAGGAAGCCTCTCTGCGTGAAGGGATGCCCTGTCGATGTTCCGATACCCGAGTTCATCGCTCTCGTAAAGGAGAAGAAATATCTCGAGGCGGCACGTTGCGTCAAGTCCAGAAACAGCCTCCCCGCGGTCTGCGGAAGGGTCTGCCCGCAGGAGACGCAGTGCGAAGAGATGTGCGTGCTGAAAAAGAAGTATGAGCCAGTCGCCATCGGCCGCCTGGAGAGGTTTGTGTCAGATTATGAGATGAAGCACGGCGTATCGGAAGCGGTGAAGGCCCCGCCGATCGGCAGAAAGGTGGCCATACTGGGAGCAGGCCCTGCAGGGATAACCTGTGCAGGCGATCTCGCGAAGCTGGGTTATGAAGTGACGATTTTCGAGGCCCTCCACAAGCCTGGCGGCGTGCTCGTGTACGGAATACCTGAGTTCAGGCTTCCGAAGAGGATAATAGAGGCGGAAGTAGGCTATGTGGAGAGTCTCGGTGTCAGGCTCGAGTGCGATGTCGTCGCAGGAAGGGCCCTGACAATCGACGAGCTTCTCGAAAGCGGATACGATGCGGTGTTCATAGGTACAGGAGCGGGAGCGCCGTCTTTCATGAACATACCTGGAGAGAACCTGAAAGGCGTGTACTCCGCCAATGAATATCTGACGAGGATAAACCTCATGAAGGCTTATCGCTTCCCTGAATACGACACGCCTGTCAACATAGGGAAGAAGGTCGCCGTTGTAGGCGGCGGAAATGTGGCGATGGACGCCTCCAGATCGGCGCTCAGAATGGGAGCCGAGGAAGTCCATATAGTCTACAGGAGGGGTATGACAGAACTGCCAGCCAGGGCCGAAGAAGTTCACCACGCGGAAGAGGAGGGGATCATCTTCGATCTCCTCTGCTGCCCGACCAGGATACTGGGCGATGAGAACGGATGGGTCAATGGGATCGAGGTGCAGAAGATGGCGCTCTGCGAGCCCGATGAATCGGGGCGCTGCAGGCCTGTGCCTGTATGCGGCTCTGAGACCATACTGGAAGTGGACATGATCATCATGTCCATCGGGACCAAATCGAATCCGATAATCGCCCAGACGACGCCTGATCTGAAGGTCAACAGGTGGGGATATATAATTGCCGATGACGCCACAGGCGCCACGAGCAAGCCGGGCGTTTACGCCGGAGGCGATATAGTGACCGGCGCCGCGACGGTGATTCAGGCAATGGGCGCCGGAAAGCGGGCGGCCAGGGCGATACACGACTATGTCACTGAAAAGTACCGCAATCAGAAGGAAGTGCCCCGTTGAGGGCGGACGGCTGCAGCGCCTTCAATGAAGCAACGGCAGTCATAAGGAGTATCATGTGTCGAAGATAGTTTTTTCCCTTGTGCTTTTCCTGATGGCGCTTCTGCTGGCCCTCATAATCACGCCTGTCTACAGGCTCATTGCAGAGAAGCTGGAGATCACGGACAAGCCGAGCGAGAGAAAGATGCATAAGGCGCCCATCCCTGTAGGCGGCGGAGTGGCCATCTATCTGAGCTTCTTTATCACCATAATGATAGCTACCATAATGTTCCCTCTCTCAGGTCAGACCTTCACGTCCCGTGACATGTCAATACTGTTCTCGCTCTTCCTCGGCGGCACGCTGACGATGCTCGTCGGGCTGATAGACGACATACTGAACATGCCCCCGAAGGTCAAACTGCTGTGCCAGATAATAATCGGGCTCATAGTGTTCTCGTTCGGTGTGTCCATAACGTTCATAAGGAGCCCGCTGGGCGGCTTCTTCTACTTTCCGCACTGGCTCTCGATAATCGTCACGCTGTTCTGGATAGTTGGCATCATGAACGCCATCAACCTGCTGGACGGACTGGACGGCCTGCTGGCCGGCGTCTCGACGATCTCGGCCACGATCTTCTTCATCGTGGCTCTTATGAAAGGCCAGATACTGGTGGCCATACTGATGGCCGCGCTGGCAGGTGCCACTCTGGGCTTCCTGAGGTATAACTTCAATCCGGCCCAGCTTTTCATGGGCGACACAGGGAGCCTTTTCCTCGGTATCCTGTTCGCATGCCTGTCTGTGCTGGGAGCCCTGAAGGGAACAACAACAGTGGCCCTGTTCGTGCCTGTGTTCATAATGGGCCTTCCGATACTGGACACGCTCTGGGCCATCGTCAGGAGAGCCCTGAAGAGGCAGCCGATCTTCAAGGCTGACAAGGGGCACATACATCACAGGCTGATGAACCTCGGACTCACACAGAGGCAGGCGGTGCTGATAATCTATGCCATAAACATATGCTTCGGCCTTGTAGGACTCGCGCTCTGCCACTGCATCAGATAATCAAGGAAGTGTTTGCAATGGAAAAGATCAAGGTAATGACCATTTTCGGCACCAGGCCGGAGGGGATCAAGATGGCTCCGGTGATCCTGGAGCTCGCGAAGAGAAGCGATATAATCCCTTCGGTCGTGCTGACAGCGCAGCACCGCGAGATGCTCGATCAGGTCACGTCTCTCTTCAGGATCAAGGCTGATGTCGATCTGAACATCATGCAGGAGAAACAGACGCTGACAGGCATAACGGTAAGGGCTCTCGAGGGCCTCGAGGGAGTCATGAAGAAAGAGTGCCCGAACATAGTGCTCGTGCAGGGCGATACGACCACGGCCTTCGTGGCGTCGCTGGCGGCATTCTATCAGAAGATCCCTGTCGGGCATGTCGAGGCCGGGCTCAGGACCGACGACAGGTACAGCCCGTTCCCTGAGGAGATGAACCGCAGACTGATCTCGGTGCTGGGTGACCTGCATTTCGCGCCCACTGAAGAGGCAAAGGCAAACCTGCTCCGGAACGGCATCGACGAAAAGTCGATATACCTTACGGGAAATACGGTTGTGGATGCTCTGCACCACATCCTGGCGCTCGAGTCTGTTGTCATGCCTCCGGAGCTGAAGCAGATATTCTCTTCAGGGAAGCGCGTCATCTTCGTCGAGACCCACAGGAGAGAGAACCTCGGCGAGCCGATGAGAGACTTCTGCAGAGGACTGAAGAGGATAGTGGAGCATTTCCCCGACGTGGCGGTGGCCTTTTCGGTGCACAAGAACCCTCTCGTAAGGGAGGTCGTCTTCGGCGAATTGTCGGATATCGAGCGCATCCATCTCATGGAGCCTGTCGAATATCCTGTCATGATAAAGCTGCTGAAGGAATGTCATCTCGTGCTCTCAGATTCTGGAGGCATCCAGGAGGAGTCGCCGTCGCTCGGGAAGCCTGTGCTCGTGCTGCGCAATAACACGGAGCGGCCTGAAGGAGTACGGGCGGGAACAGCGAAACTTGTAGGAACGAAAAGTAATGTGGTGTTTGAGGAAGCCCGCATTCTGCTGTCAGACAGGTCTGAATACAACAGGATGAGCCAGGCGGTGAACCCGTACGGCGACGGGAGAGCAGCCGTGCGGACTGTCGATGCGATTCTGCATCATTTCGGCATCAGGGCAGACCGCCCCTGTGACTTTGCAGAGGCAAGAGTCTGACGGAATGGACGGCGGAAAGAAGGACTCGCCGTTCAGATATCTGGGCTTTGTAAGCGGCCTCGGCATCATGATGATAGCCTGCATCGCAGTAGGGCTGATGGCAGGGGTCTTTCTGGATGGAAGGTTCGGCACTTCGCCGTGGCTCACCACGGTTTTTCTTCTGATAGGGATCCTCTCAGGAGCCTGGAGTGTCTTCAAGATGATCATCAGCGAGCTCAGGAGGGACAAGGTTCTGTGAAGTTCTCATGAGCGTTTCGGAGGGGGAAAGGATGACAGGGAGATTGATTTTCTGCTGTGCAGTGTCTGCGGTGCTGTCGCTGCCTCTCTTTGCAGTCAACTCCTCCTTTGCGTCCGGATTTCTGGCAGGCGCTTCTGCCGGAGTGATATGCTTCTTCGTCCAGAATCTCTGTGCAAAGGCGGCAGTAAAGGGGAACGGAAGTTCTCCTCTTTACTTTCTGCTGATGGCGATGAGGATATTGATAGCGGCTGCGTTGATCTCAGCGGCGCTGCGATGGGGATGCCACGGAGCGGGCGCCCTGCTGGGCGTCACTGCGGCGCTCGTGACATATGTGGTCAGCCTTCTTCGGGCAGAGCCGCGCAAGGCCCTGCTGAGCGAAGGGAGATAGAGGAGAACTGAGATGAATACTTCTGAAGCAATTGAGTATTACATCGTTCCGTTTCTGGGCTACAGAGTTCATGCCGACACCATATCGGTGACGTGGATGCTCATCGCCGCGGCGCTGATTGGCGGATATCTTTTCAGCAGGAAGATCTCTCCCGTTCCGGGACGCCTCCAGAGCGCAGCCGAGCTGCTGGTCGAGTATTACCATGAGCTGGCCTTCAACATGGCCGGAAAGAGGGGGAGGCGTTATGTCCCTTACGTGATGAGCATCTTCCTGTTCGTGCTGTCGTGCAACTGGCTCGGGCTGTTCCCTTCCTTTCTGAAATACGGGCATGTGCAGATATCGATGCCTCCCACGAGGGATCTCAGCACCACGCTGGCGCTGGCTCTCATCTCGTTCGTGGCCTTCCAGTATTTCGGCTTCAGGGAGAAGGGCTGGCGGTACATCCTCCACTACTTCTACCCGATACCGCTCCTGGTGAGATCTCTGCCGAAGTTCCTGCTCTTCCTGATCCCGCCGCTCTTCGTGCTCTTCGTGTTCCTGAACATAGTGGAGGAGCTGGCGAGGGTGCTGTCGCTGTCAGTGCGTCTGATGGGGAACATCCTCGGCGAGCATATCGTGGCGTCTTCACTGCTCGGCTTTGTGATAATAGTGATGGAGCTCTCGATTGTTTTCACGCCCATCCCGGACGTGCTCCCCATCTTCATACTCTTTCTCGGCATGCTCACAGGCGCCATTCAGGCGTTCATATTCTCGGTGCTGACGCTATCTTACATAGCTCACGCCGTCGAAATGGAAGAGGAACATTAATTTAGATATAATCATAAGGAGGTAACTATGAGAGAAAAATACTGGATCGTCGGGATTCTGGCACTCCTGGCCTTCATGCTGATGTGGTGCACAGGCGCCGCGCAGGCGAAGAACGACAACCCGCCTTCGCAGCAGATCGCGCAGCACGAAGGTGGTCCGACTGAGGGGACGCCGCCTTCCGGCATGACAGAGAACCAGACGACTCCGCCTGCAGGAGAAAAGAAGCCCTTTGACGGCAAGGCATGGCTCTACATCATCTCGGCGCTCGCGTCGGCGCTTGGAATCGGCATAGCGACAATCGGCCCCGGCATCGGCCAGGGCAGCGCGGTCGCCCGCGCGATGGAAGCCATCGGAAGGAACCCTGAGGCTCAGGGAAAGGTCATGCTGACCCTTCTGATCGGTCTTGCATTCATCGAGTCTCTCGTGCTCTATGCACTTATCGTTTCGCTGGTTCTGCTCTTCGGAGATCCGTTCGGCAAGTTCTTTCATTAAGACTGACATCATTGATGTTTCGCGTATGTTGTGAGATGACGTACCCCTCTGCCGGGGACCGCATCTCAGGGAGTTTATCAGGCGCGGACTTTATTCGAGGAGTGGTGATGCTATGGATCCGAATCCGGCGACGATAGTAATTCAGATAATAAATTTCCTGATCTTTGCGGCCATTATCGCAAAGTTCATCTACCGCCCGGTTGTCTCTGTTCTGGACAACAGGAAGGCCGGTGTCGAGAAGGAGCGCGAGGAGGCCGAGAGTCTCAAGGCCAGCGCGCAGGGGCTCAAGGATGAGTATGAGCAGAAGCTTCGCGATGCCAGAAAAGAGGCCCAGGAGCTGATAAACGAGGCCACCCGCTCGGCTGAGGCTGTCAAGAACGAGATAGTCGGAGAGGCGAAGCGCAACGCGCAGCGGGAGAAGGAGCGCGCGGCAGAGGAGATACAGTCTGAGCGCGAGAAGGCGCAGAAGGATATGCGGTCTTCGATTACCGATCTGTCTGTGGCCATTGCCGACAAGGTGCTGAAGGAGACTCTGGATCAGGCTTCACAGAAGCGTATCATGGAAGAGTTCATCCGGAAGGTGGAATCCGGAAATGCTGTATGATTCAATATCGGAGAGATATGCGGCAGCGCTTTTTGAGATAGCGCGGGACAAGGGCGCTCTCAAGGAGTGGGGTGTCGTGTTGAGGGGGGCGGCAGAGAGCCTCAGATCCCATCCATTCATGGGGAAGGCGCTCTTTTCGCCCAGGATCCCGCCTGACATCAAGAAGAACATGCTTTCCAAGCTTTTTGCCGGCAGGATCCCGAAGGAGATTCTCTCCTTTCTCTATCTGCTCGTGGACAAGGGGAGGGAGAGATACCTGACTGCCATTCAGCAGGCATATGACGAGAAATGCCAGGAGCTCGAGGGAGGCGTGACTGCGCTCGTCACTGTGGCGGCGCCGCTCGGGCCGGGTGAAGAAAACAGTCTCGCCGGAGCCCTCTCGAAGTTCACAGGGAAGAAAGTGCGCCTCGAGATCACAGTGGATCCAATCGTGGGAGGCGGAGCGCTTATAAGGATTGGCGGGAAGATGATCGACTGGACGATCTCCGGCCATCTGGAGCGCCTCAGGAAGATCATGTCAGACGCGGCGCTGCGCGGAGGCTAAGTCCCTGCCAGGGAGAGACGCGGTCAGGTTCATAACGACATATGGAGGGTTATCATGGTGCTTCGACCTGAAGAGATAAGCAGCATACTGAAAAAAGAGATTGAAACATATGAGCCTCAGCTCGAAGAGGTGAACTACGGCACTGTAATACAGGTGGGCGACAACATCGCCACCGTATACGGCCTTTCCACGGCAAAGGCGGGCGAGCTTCTCGAGTTTTCCCACGGAGTGATGGGGATAGTCTTCAACCTGGAAGAGGATACGATCGGCACGGTGATCCTGGGAAGCGACCTGCTGATCAAGGAAGGCGACATAGTGAAGAGGACAGGGAAGATAGTCGAGGTGCCTGTCGGACCGGAGCTGATAGGGAGAGTGGTGGACCCTCTGGGCGTGCCTCTCGACGGAAAGGGTCCTCTGAAGACTTCGAAGACGCGCCCGATCGAGTCAGTCGCCCCGAACGTCGTCGAGCGCAAGCCGGTCGAAGTACCATTGCAGACAGGCATCAAGGCCATCGACGCCCTGGTTCCCATCGGCAGAGGGCAGCGCGAATTGCTGATCGGAGACCGCCAGATCGGAAAGACAGCCATCGCCGTGGACGCGATCCTGAACCAGAAAGGCTCGGACGTGATCTGCATATACGTGGCGATCGGCCAGAAAGCCAACAACGTAGCGTCCGTGATAGAGACACTGCAGGAAAACGATGCCATGAAATATACGATTGTCGTGGCGGCATCGGCAAATCAGCCGCCGTCGCTCCTCTACATCGCGCCCTATGCGGGATGCGCGATGGGAGAGGAGTTCATGTATTCAGGGAAGGATGTCTTCATCGTCTACGACGATCTCACGAAGCACGCAAAAGCCTACAGAGAGCTGTCTCTGCTGCTGCGCCGCCCGCCAGGGCGCGAGGCATATCCCGGAGACGTGTTCTACCTTCATTCCAGGCTTCTGGAGCGCTCCGCGAAGCTCTCCGATGACCTTGGGGCGGGATCTCTCACGGCCATCCCGATAATCGAGACGCAGCTCGGAGACGTGTCGGCGTATATCCCGACGAACGTTATCTCCATCACAGACGGCCAGATTTACCTGGACAACGATCTATTCTACCAGGGCGTCCGCCCTGCTGTGGATGTTGGCCTTTCAGTGTCCCGTGTTGGCGGAGCCGCCCAGATCAAGGCGATGAAGCAGGTGGCGGGACCGCTCAGGCTCGAGCTGGCCCAGTACAGGGAACTGGCAGTCTTCGCCAAGTTCAGCTCGGAAGAGCTCGACAAGGCAAGCCGCGATCAGCTCAACCGCGGCGAACGTATCACAGAGGTGCTGAAGCAGAAGCAGTACACGCCGTATCCTGTCGGCCAGCAGATAGCCGTTCTCTTTGCGGCCGTGCACGGCTATCTTGACGATATAAGCGTCTCGCTGACAGGGAAATTCCAGGATGACTTTCTGCGCTTCATGAAGAACAGATACGCCGACCTGGAGCGCCTGATAGAAGATAAAAAGCAGCTCGATCAGGAGCTGTCAGACAAGCTGACCGCCTGCCTCGACGAGTTCAAGAAGACCTTCGTCGCCGGCATTGAGACAAAACAGTAACCGTTACGGAGCACAACCATGGCTAACGTGCGCGATATCAAGAACAGAATAAAGAGCATCGAGAATATCCAGCAGATCACCAAGGCTATGAAGATGGTGGCCTCGGCGAGGATCAAGAAGGTGGAGCGGCAGCTCAAGTCGAGAAAGCCTTATTGCGAGAGGCTCTTTGACATTATCGATGAAGTCATATCCCAGCTCGACGAGCCCAATGCACACCCGCTTCTTGAAAAACGCAGCGAAGGCGACGAAGCCGGCCTTGCCCTGCTGGTTGTCACAGGCGACAAAGGGCTCTGCGGAGCGTACAACATGAATGTAATCAGGACTGCCGAGCGGTTTCTGAAGAAGCAGCAGAGGCCGATCCGCCTCTATGTCGTTGGAAACAAGGCTTTCCGCTATTTCACCCGCAAGCTCTACAAGGTTGTCAAGGAGTATGTGGTCTGGGATCCGAAAGACTCACTCGCCACGGAGATCGCCTTCTTTCTGGCAGACGAGTTCATAAACAGGCGCTTCGACGAGCTGTGGTGCATCTATACGCAGTCCGTGACCCGTCTGACCCAGAGAGTCGTGGAAGAGGTTCTCCTCCCGATTAAGAGAGGTGAATCGGCTGTAATCGATACGGCAGACATATTCGAGCCGAGCCCTGCAGCGACCCTCGAGCTGCTCCTGCCGAGGTATTTCAAGGAGCTGGTGATGAGGATCCTTCTGGATTCCAGGACTGCAGAGCTTTCGGCGCGTGTCAATGCCATGGCCAACGCGACAGATAACGCGGAAAGTGTCGTCAACGAGCTGAGGCTAAATTACTACAGGGCCCGCCAGGATGCCATCACGACCGAGATACTCGAGGTGACATCAGGAGCGGAGAAGCTGAACAAGAAATAACGATATTCATTGAGATATTCCGGGAGGTTTGCATGACTGAAGGTCGTATCGTGAAGATCATTGGCTCGGTGGTGGATGTGGAGTTCCCCGCAGGGATGCTGCCCAACCTCTATGACGCAGTTGTAATTGAACGCGAAGAGGTAGCGTTCGGTGTGGACAGAGAGCTCGTACTGGAAGTGCAGGGAGAGCTCGGCAACAACCAGGTGCGCTGCCTCGCCATGGGGGGAACTGAGGGACTTTACCGGGGCATGAAGGCAGTCAATACAGGTGCTCCCATATCTGTCCCTGTCGGTCCCAAGACTCTGGGCAGGATCTTCAACGTGCTCGGGAAGCCCATCGACAAGATCGGGCCTGTGCAGACCGAGAAAAAATATCCGATTCACCGTGCTGCTCCGCCGCTCGAAGAGCAGGTGCCCTCCCATGAGATATTCGAGACAGGGATCAAGGTCATCGATCTTCTCGAGCCCTATGCAAAAGGAGGAAAGACAGGCCTCTTCGGTGGCGCCGGCGTCGGAAAGACGGTGCTCATCCAGGAGATGATCAGAAACATCGCCACAGAGCACGGCGGCTATTCTGTATTTGCCGGCGTCGGCGAGAGGACGAGAGAGGGGAACGATCTCTGGCTCGAGATGAAGCGCTCAGGCGTAATCGACAAGGCGGGCCTTGTCTTCGGCCAGATGGACGAGCCTCCGGGAGTGCGCTTCAGAATCGGCCTCGTAGGAGTGACGATGGCCGAGTATTTCAGGGATGAGGAGAACCAGGACGTGCTTCTCTTCATCGACAACATATTCAGATTCGTGCTGGCAGGCTCTGAAGTGTCGGCGCTTCTCGGAAGGATGCCGTCCGCCGTGGGCTATCAGCCCACGCTGTCCACAGAGGTGGGAGTCCTGGAAGAGAGGATCACGTCCACCAAGAAAGGCTCTATCACGGCTGTGCAGGCTATCTATGTGCCTGCTGACGACATAACCGACCCTGCAGTCGCCACGACATTCACCCATCTCGACGCCAGCACCGTGCTGTCAAGGCAGATCGTGGACGTCGGAATCTACCCCGCCGTGGACCCTCTCGCATCGACATCGCGCATCCTCGAGCCGCGCTTTGTAGGCGACGAGCACTACGAGGTGGCCAGGAACGTGCAGGAGATACTGCAGCGCTACAAGGACCTTCAGGATATCATAGCGATTCTCGGCGTGGACGAGCTCTCAGAGGATGACAAGATCATCGTCGCGAGGGCCAGGAGGATTCAGCGCTTCCTGTCGCAGCCCATGTTCGTCGCCGAGACCTTCACGTCGAAGCCCGGGAGATACGTGCCGCTCAAGGATACGATCAAGGGGTTCAAGGAGCTGGTCTCGGGCTCGCTCGATCACCTTCCGGAGCAGGCTTTCTACATGGGAGGGCCGCTCGAGGACGTGCTCGCCGCAGCCGAGAAGATGGGCGTCCCTGTCGGGCGCTGAGAGGAGGAGAGACTCTGGCTGGAAACACCTTTTCATGTGAAATAATAACGCCTGACCGGATCAAGTTCAAAGGTGACGTGTCATATATCGAACTGCAGGGATGGGAAGGAGATATGGGCATTCTGAAGAACCATGCTCCGATGATCTCGCTTCTCAGGCCGGGCGCTCTCTATGTGCGCTATGAAGACAGGGAAGAGCACATGACGCTCGGCGACGGCTTCATCAAGGTGAAGGACAACAGCGTGCTGATAGTGGTCAGCTCTGCGCTGCGCCCAGACGAGATGGCCGGAGAAGAGGCGAGGCTCCTGGCACTTCAGGAAGAGAAATACAGGGAAGAGCACAGGAGAGTGTTCGGAGAGTCTGATCACTTGCTCATACATTACACGGTAAGCCCGCACCTGCGGCCTTCCAGGAGAGACACGCACAAACACAAGCCGATTAAGAAAGACTAGATATAAATCGGTTTACAGTAACGCCCGGAATAAACACCATCAAAAAATGGCGGTTATTCTGCCAGCCGCGGGTTTTAATCATGGCGTTACTTATGCTCTTGAGCACAGGAGCCGCCTGCAGCATTGTGCTGCGGAAACATGCCGTATCGAAGTCTGCACTGTCTGTTCAGGCCGCCTTGTCGTGCTCTGATATGTCTTTTACAGGACATCCGGGACTGTCTCGTGAATGAAGACGGTTCGCCCGGTACAGGGAGAGAGGGAGGAGATTCAGTTGGCATATATAGAGATTAACGGAGGCAGGCCCCTGCAGGGCGAGATATCGTCGAGCGGAGCAAAAAACGCGGCGCTTCCGATCATGGCCGCATGTCTGCTGGCCAGAGGCGACGTGGTTCTGAGGAAGGTTCCCCGTATAGCAGACGTGCTCGTGATGAGCGAGATCCTGCGCTCGCTTGGCGTCAGGATAGACTCGGGCAGTAACGGCAGCATGATAATCAACTGCGACAGCATAAAGACTGTACGGGCTCCCTATGAGCTCGTGGGAATGATGAACGCCTCGTTTGACATCACCGGGCCGCTTCTGGCCAGGTACAGGGAGGCCGAGGTGCCCCTGCCGGGCGGATGCAACCTGGGCTCCAGGCCTGTGAACTTTCATCTCGACGGATTCAGGACTCTCGGCGCCGAGGTGTCGTCTGATCACGGGTACATAAAGGCGAAGGCCAGGGCCCTGAAGGGGAGCACGATTGATTTCCCGAAGACGAGTGTTGGGGCGACGAAAAACTGCATGATGGCAGCCACGCTCGCAGAAGGCACCACGATCCTCGAAAACGCCGCCAGGGAGCCTGAAGTGGTCGATCTGGCGAACTTCATGATCAAGATGGGCGCTAAGATCTCAGGGGCAGGAACGCCGGTGATCCAGATCGATGGAGTCAGCGAGCTCCGTGGAACCGAGTACGAGATAATCCCGGACAGGATAGAGGCCGGAACGTATCTGGCCGCGGCGGCCATCACAGGCGGCGATATCACGCTCAGAAAGACAAACCCCGACTTCATAGACTCGATGCTGACGAGACTCACGATGGCGAACCAGGAGGTGACGATCGGAAAGGACTGGGTCAGGGTAAAGGGGAGGCGCCCCATCTTCTCTCTAGAGGTCACGACAGCTCCCTATCCAGGCTTCCCGACAGATCTGCAGCCTCTTCTCGCATCGCTCCTGACCATTGCCAGGGGCACGAGCATAGTGGTGGAGACGATCTTCGACAGGCGCTTCATGTACGTCGACGAGATGAGGAGGCTGGGAGCGGATATATGGGTTTCAGACAGGACGGCTGTCATCCGCGGCGTCGAGCGGCTGTCAGGCGCGCCTGTCAAAGCTCCGGACATCAGGGCGGGCGGGGCCCTTCTGTGCGCCGCTCTTTCTGCTGAGGGCGAATCGAGGATCAGCGGGCTCGAGTTCATCGACAGAGGGTATGAAAAGATAGAAGAAGTCCTGAAGACTGTAGGAGCTGACATCAGGAGGGTTAATCACGATGCACATGGGAATTGATCTCGGCACCGCCAGCGTCCTCGTATACGTGAGAGGAAGGGGCATTGTCCTCTCAGAGCCTTCCGTCGTAGCCATAGACAGGAATACGGACAAGATCCTCGCCGTCGGAGAGCAGGCCAGGCAGATGCTCGGCAGAACACCTGCCAACATAGTCGCCATCCGCCCTCTCAGAGATGGCGTAATCGCCGATTACGAAGTCACAGAGGCGATGCTCAAGTATTTTATAAACAGGGTTTACGGCAGGGGTTGGCGCCTTTTCCGCCCTTACGTGATGATCTGCGTGCCTGCTGAGGTTACCAGCGTCGAAAAGCGCGCCGTGATTGAGGCGGCCCTCTCGGCCGGGGCGAAGAAGGCGAACCTCATAGAGGAGCCCATGGCTGCCGCGATAGGCGCCGGGCTCAACGTGGAGGAGCCGGGGGGAAACCTCGTCGTCGATATAGGCGGAGGCACGACAGATGTAGCTGTCATCTCGCTGGGAGGGATCGTCGTCAGTGAGTCTCTCCGCGTGGCAGGAAACAAGATGGACGAGGCGATTGTCAGGTATATAAGGAAGAACTACAACCTGATGATAGGTGAGCGCACCGCCGAGGATCTGAAGATCCAGATCGGCTCTGCATACCCGATCAAGGAGCCTCTCGCGATGAGCATCAGAGGAAGGGACCTGATCAACGGCCTCCCCAAGTCGATCAATGTGACCTCGCTTGAGGTCATGGAGGCCATCGAGGAGCCCGTCAGCTCGATCGTCGAGGCGGTAAAGAGCGTGCTGGAGCGGACTCCACCTGAACTGGCCGCCGACATAATCGACCGGGGAGTTCTGCTGACAGGCGGCGGAGCGCTGCTGAGAGGCGTCGATGAGCTCCTTGCGAAAGCCACAGGCATGCCTGTAAAGGTTGCTGATGATCCAATTTCCTGTGTTGCCATAGGAACCGGGAAGGCTGTAATGTACCGGATGTGATTATTCACGGCCTGTTATACTCACCAGCATAATTAACGCCGATGCGGAAGGAGGAGCATGTGGGCAGCGTCGATGACTGGGAATATGAGATTGGCATGGCGCGAAAGGTAATGGAGAGCCTCGTGATGCCCAGGGCGTCTTTTTCCTGCGGGCGGTATCAGGTGCAGGCCAGGATGCAGTATGCAGGGAGGCTTGGCGGAGATTACTACGGAGTCTTCACTGACTGCCCGAAGAGCGGCCATCTCGCCGTATTTATCGGCGACGTGGCAGGGAAGGGCGTCTCCGCGTCGCTGTCCATGGTGTCGATGATGATTCTGCTCCGGGAGGCCAGCGTGCACTTCTGCTCGCCCAGCGAGGTGCTCACATACGTGAACAGGGTGATGACAGATACTCTCGACGCCGAGTTCTTCAATACATCGGTCTTTTACATCTCCCTGGACTGCGAGAGCGGCGTGGCCACATATTCGAGAGCCGGCCATGAAAGCGCCATCCACTTCCGCGCGGCTTCAGGCGAGTGCAGGGAGCTGACTACGAAGCGCGGTCCTCTCCTCGGGGTAATCCCGGGCGCTTCTTTCAATGACGGGCACGTAGAGCTTCTTCGAGGTGACAAGGTCGTGCTCTACACGGACGGCCTGATCGAGCGCAGGGAGTACGGCGAGACGGCGCGCCGGAGAGACTTTCTGACAGAGATGGTGGCTCAGCACGGCCGCTGTGAATGCGTGGAGCTGGTGGATAAACTCCTCGTAGAGCTGGGCAGCGATGGCAACGTGGACGATGATCAGACCCTTCTCGTGCTCTCCTGCGCGTGAGCGCTTACTTCTTCCTCAGGATATACATCCCGTACCTTATGGATCCCTCATCGATGTGGGTCAGATGTTGAATCGAATAGTTCTGCTGGATCTTCATCTCTATCTGCGCCATGCTCTCAGGCTTTATTGCCTCATGCCAGAAGAAATCCTGGAACAGAACGGCTTCATCGATGCTGTCCATGTGCCTCATGAAATAGTTAATCGACATGGCGCGCCTTCCGAGCAGCAGCACTATTTTGGCGGGGGTGAAGCACACGATCGGCACATTGCTGTCTGGCAGCATATCGGCCCTTATGGACTTGATGAACTCGTATTCCCTGTAGATGGAGCGCGATGTCGTGCGCTCCGTCGAGTTTCTGAGAGGCGTCCATGAGGTCAGGATCAGAGTCACCAGGCAGGCCAGGATGCACAGATATCTCAGCCATCCCTGCAGGAAAGAGAAGGCGCGCTCGAGAGCGCAGGCGCCGAGATACGAGAGGGGCACCATGATATTCAGGGAGTAGCGGTCGCTGTCTGAATAGGTGCCGAACTGCCCTGTCTGATATGACGAATAGAGGAGAAGGCATATTATCAGCCAGCAGAATTGCAGCGCCGTCATCATCGTGTTTTTCTTCCACTCCTCTTTTGAAATCGCCACAATGACTCCGGCGATTGACAGGATTGTGAGCAGAAGAGGGTGGTAGTCGCCTTTGCCCATCAGGAAGAGAATATTAGGGACAAGGTTTTCGAGCAGCGAGCTTCCGTAGGGCGTCAGCGCGTTTTTCCATTCAGGCGGGCGGGTGAATGCAAATATGTAGTAAAGCTCCAGTATCATCGGTATCAGCAGAATCATCGAGAAGGCCGCCCCTGCAACCATGGTCCTGAGCGGCAGGCCGGGCTTTTTCCTGTTGATCAGCCATTGTGCCGCTATCGAAAGGACAACCATCAATGTCATCAGTATCAGGTTTTCGGCCCTTATATAGCACGTCCATGTTGCAATCACAACGGCTGCGCCGAAGATAGCCGGCTTCCCGAATCTGAAGGCGAGCACGGCGCTCCACGCTGACAGGAGCAGGAATGCCAGCGAGCACACTTCGAGCGAGTATGTGGCGCTGTACTTGATGAAAACCGGCGAGACGGCGAGAAGGAAGGTCCCCCAGAAAGCTCTCGGCTCTCTTTCAGTAACTGTGTATATGAGGAAGTACATGATCATGAGCGATATGATGTTGAAGACCAGCGTTATTGCGAAGGCCGCGCTCTCACTGCTTCCACACACCTTGAAGACAAGCGAGAGCATATAAGAGTAAGCCGGAGGCCAGGCCTCGCTGAGCGACAGCTTTTCATATGACGAAGGCGAGCCTGCCTCGGTATATGCGGCCAGCCCGTATCCGGCCATGTTGTGCGCCAGGTCGAGGTGCAGGATCTGGTCGAAGAACACATGGGGTATATGCCTGGCGGCGAAGAGCCATATGGAGACGCTGAGCAGAATAAGCGCAGCAAGAGACAGCAGTCCTTTCCTTGTCATACTCTTCAACAGAGAAGCCGCAGGGGGGACAAGCGACCCTGCGGCTACTATGATCAGTGTAAAAAGAAATGACAGAAACGGAAAGAATCCCCTGATAAACAGACTTTCAAGAACAGACCTCGTTTGCTCCATTGAATCCGCCTTCGGGATTGCTAGTGCAGCCCCATGGCCCTCAGATACGCATACTCATAAGCCTCGGCGCTCATATCCCATGTGAAGCGCCTCTGCATCGCGTTGTAGCGCATCTTCTCGATATGGTGTCTCCTGTCGTAGTATGTGCTTACAGCCCATCCCATGGTGTAATAAAGAGCTTCAGCCGTGAAGTCGTAGAATTTGAAGCCCGTTCCATCGCCGTTATGGTGGTTGTAGTTTTCCACCGTGTCATTGAGGCCGCCTGTCGCCCTCACTATCGGCAGCGTTCCATACCTGAGCGAGTACATCTGGTTGAGCCCGCATGGCTCAAAGCGGCTCGGCATCAGGAAGAAATCGCTTCCCGCCTCGACCAGGTGCGCCAGATCCTCGCTGAAGCCCACGTGGATACCCACTCTGTCGCCGTATTTATGAGCCATGAAGTTGAAGAACTGCTCGAGGTCCGTCTCTCCTGTGCCGAGAATGGCAAACTGCACGTGCATCGAGTTCAGAACCGGCTCGATCACCTGCGCCAGCAGGTTGTACCCCTTCTGAGCCGTGAATCGTCCCACCACGCCGAATAGCGCCACGTTGTCGTCGTGCCTGAGGCCGAAGTGATCCTGCAGAACGTTCTTGCAAATCCTCTTGCCGTCTCTGTGCTCGGAGGTGTAATGGGCCGGGAGGCGATGATCGTGCTCAGGGGACCAGATGTCGTAGTCCGCGCCGTTCAGGATGCCCCAGAACCGGTCGCCCTTCCATCTAAGATGGCCGTCCAGGCCGTTTCCGTGCTCCGGCGTGCGGACTTCATCGGCATAGGTGGGGCTCACCGTATTGACCATGCTTGAATAGAAGATCCCTGCCTTCAGGTAGTTTATCGCGTCATAATATTCGAACCTGTCTGTGGTGAAGTGCTCCCAGCTGAAGCCCAGGTATGGATAGTTTCTCTTCGAGTATATTCCCTGGTATGCCAGGTTGTGGATCGTGAGCATGGCCGGGCAGTTTTCGAGCACCGTGCCGTTCCAGTTCCAGATTCTCAGATAAGGGGCCAGCAGGGCTGTCTGCCAGTCATGGGCGTGCACGACGTCAGGCCTGAAGCCTTTGTCTATGCAGAGCTGCAGCGCCGCCCTGCACAAGAAGGCGAACCGGCGCGGATTGTCCGCATAGTCCCGCATCGCCTTGTCGTGGTAGAGTCCGTGTCTGTTGAAGTAGACGTCATGCTCGATGAAGTATACCGGCACATCGTCATAAACGGTCCGTCGCACGGCGCACCATTCCTGCTCGTCATCGCCCATCCAGACGCCCATGGGCGCATGAAAATGACCTATTCCGTATTTATAGGCATCTATGTCTCCATACATGGGCAGGACCACCACCACGTTGTGCCCTCTCCTGACAAGAGCCTTGGGCAGCGCCGCCACCACGTCGGCAAGCCCGCCGGTCTTGGCAAACGGAGACATTTCAGAAGACACCATGAGAATGTTCATAAGTCTTTCCTCCTCTCTTCTCCCCCACAATCGTGAAATTCTACCCCTTTTGACCGTCACCTTCCCCGGGGCGGCAAAACATCTGAGCACCTGCTGATGATGAGTTTTATCGAGACATTGGGGATTGACTGGAATCTCTGCATCTTTTCAGGAGTATCATCATCTGATGATCATGATCATGATCATACATCATAATCATGCTGCTCAGGCAGTTGTTGCCGGAGAGTTACTTTTGTAAGCAGTTTGTTAAAAAAACGGCTCTGTCTGAAAATCTGTCATGATTGAGAAATCGTTGCACGGCGTGCATATTTTATGGTATAATTATATGTGCTCCATATTGGAGGGCCTTTCATCAGATTGTGCGGAGGAATGACCAATGATGAGCCATTTTATTACAAGCAGTCGTTTGAAATGCCGTTACAAAGGCTCATGCATCCCTCCATGAGTATAAATCACTGCAGTACAGGCATTTTATATTTCACAGGGTAATTAAATTTGTGAAGATTTTGTAACAAATTATTTACAGAAAGTTAACGTCAGGGTATTTACCGGAAGGCAAAATGCCGGTATATAGAGTATAGAAAATTGAGAACGGAGGATGACATTATGAATATTGGCGGGATAGGTCAGAATTTCTATCAGAATCCGATGATGCAAGGCGGCCAGCTGCGTCAGATGATAGAAAATTCAGGTTCAGAAAACCTCAAGAAGATGATGCAGCAGGGCGCATCAGATCAGCAGCTTCTCCAGTACGCGATGCAGAATCCGACTGAACTGCAGGGTGACCAGGGCATGTGGGGCGACGCCGCTCTCGGCACAGGCGCCACAGACGGCACGAACACCACAGGCACAGCCCAGCAGACAGGCAACGCTTCGGCTGCTGGCTCAGCGTCGGCTGCCGGATCAGACCAGATCGACATGTCAAGTGATGACAACGATTCCAGCGATTGCTACGACGAAAACGACGAGATTCCAACAGACGAGGCGATGTCGAGCTCGCAGATGTGCGGAATGAGCGATGTCAGCGGCGCTGACAAGGCCAAGCCGCACGCCCAGCAGTGCCTCGGCGAGACAAAGGCGATCAAGAAGGTTCTCGAAGCTATTCAGAAGGCTGATCAGGATAATTCCCAGATTGGCGGAGACATACAGCAGGTAGACGGCCTGATTCAGGATCTCTCCAGCAAGCTGAAGAAGGGCAAGAAGGCTGCAGACGGAGCCTACTCGAATCCAGAGGATCCGGCGGCCTGCGGCAAAGAGTGCGATGAAATTGTCAAGAAGGCGGCCGATCTCGCCATGAATAACGGAGTGGAGATCGAGGTCTCTGAGAAGAGAGGCGGAGAGCTCGGTGTAGGCGGCCAGCAGCAGGGTCAGGTAGGCCAGGCCACAGGAGCCAAGCAGGCGACTAATACGAAGCAGCCTCAGGCGGCGAAGCAGACACAGCAGAATCAGCAGGCAGACCAGGCCAAGCAGACCGAGCAGAAGGACCAGCAGAAGGCCGGCCAGAAGGCAGCCGAGGAAGCCGACAAGGCAGGCGACGCCGGTGGCCAGGAAGAGCAGAAGCCGTTCAAGATTCAGACAGAGCCCAAGGAAGTCGACAAAGACCTCGGACTCGACGAAGTCAAGAACAACCCGCAGCTCGCTCAGGCTCTCGAGTCATCGCTCGACGAGACAATCGCCCAGATGGATGCGCAGCAGGGCCAGCAGCAGGGTCCGCAGCAGCCGATGGATACTTTCAACCTCGGCGCGACAAGAGAGGGAAGCCCGCTCGCACAGGGCCTCAACGCAATCGGCGGCCAGCAGCAGCAGGGCGGAGGATCGGTGTTCGGAGCACCGCAGGCGGCAGGATTCAACCAGGGCGGCGGATTTGCATCAGGCATGCCCGGTGGAATGGGCGGCGGAATGCAGGGCATCGGCGGAATCGGCGGAGCCGGCAAGGCAGTCAACACATCAGGCATCGAAGCCAAGATGAAGAGAGCCGGATTCGATACAGGCAAGAAGTTCAAGGTCAAGGCGCAGGTATATGAGCCAGGCATGGATGTCAGAGTCCAGAAAGATGCCGGAGAAGCCGGTGCGGCAGGCGGCGGCATGAAGGTCAACAAGAACCTCGGCAGCGAAGCCTCGATGAAGGTGAAGCCCCCGCCGTTAGCAGCAATCGATCAGAACGGCGAGATCCACAAGCTCGGCGATATCAAGGCGACCGACGGCGGAAAGAGCGGAATATTCTCGGCGAAGATCAAGGAAGGCGCTCCTGTGATGAACCTGCAGTCAGCAGTGAACTCGGTGCAGGGAGACGTGGCTCTCCCAGGCGCGAAGACTGAGGAAGCCAAAGCCACCTAAGCCAGAGACATTCTGAGATAACATGAATCTGGAGGCAGATGAGAGATCGTCTGCCTCCAGTTTTTTTCGCTCTGCTCAAGTATCGCGCAGATTGATTGACCTCAATGTCGCTTAAGGACAACGGCACTGAATTAAAGAAACGACTTACGCATCAATTTGGGTTCTGGGTGTCTGGGGTTCTGGGTGTCTGGAAATTCAGGCAGGTTTTTTCTTCAAACATTTGTTTTTTACCTGAACCCTCGACCCCTCGAAACCGAGTACCCGAAAGGTTCTATCAAAAACTGATTTTGTGCGTAACTCGTGTTAAAAGAATTATGATGCAGGTGAGGATCTGTGTTGAACTTATCTCCTCGGAAGATTCCAGGTGGATTCATGATTTTCTGAAGCTCACAAAGAGCATGCCGGGCTCGTTCTGCTCATCTCTCCCCAGGTATTCGAAGCCGAACTCCCTGCCGAGGTATTTGAGAGAGCCTTCGTCAGCGATGACCGAATACTCTCCGGCGTATGAGGCGTTGACACCTCTCCAGCGCGCCCTGAGACTGTCCTTCCTCCACTCGTCTCCGTCGATCACCTGCATGGCAAGCACGCCTCTGTCACTGAGGAGTTCGAAGGCCCGGCGAAACACTTCCCTGGGGCGGTGGAAGCTCTCGAACACCTTGTTCATCCAGATCAGATCGTGATTCCTGTCTGTCTGGAGGTCCATAAACTGCCCGCAGGTGATCCTTCCTGCCAGTGAGGGATATCTCTCCATGCATTCCTCCGCCTTTTCGGCCGAGGGCTCGACTCCCCACGCCTCCCATCCAAGGCGCTGCATCTCGCCGATTGTGTGCCCCAGGCCGCATCCGACCTCCAGCATTGTCGCGCCGGCCTTGAAGAATCTCCTGTGCAGAAACTGGCCTGTGCTGATCTCTCTGCGCTCCGCAATCCTGACGAGGTGTCTTTCCCGGCTGTTCTCCAACTTCCCGGCCGGCCTGTCCACCTCGAGATCCGAATAGAAAGCTCCGCAATGAAGACATTCATAGTAGCAGACCGTCTTTTTCCTGCAGACGTAGTATCGCAATTCTGAGGCGCAGACCGGGCATGCCCTGGCCGGAGGGGGGACAAAGGGAGCGGCGCTCTCTCCGCGCCTGCCTTTCATCATTGCGCTGAACTCTCTGTAGATGGAGTCTGCAGCCAGCCTTTCGACGCATCGAGAGAATCCGGCGTCGTCGCGATATCTGCAGCGCTTCTTCCCGTGCTGGAAGCAAGGGCCGCAGGGCGCGTCAACCTGCATGCATCTGGCATTCCTGTAATATCTCATTCTCAGATCGCCGTCGAAGCTGAAGTAGATCCCCAGGGAGGGCCTGTCGAAGCAGGCCGCCAGGTGTATCCCACAAGAGTCGGGCCCGACAAACGCCTCGGCCCCCTTTATCAGCAGCGCTATGGTTCTTATATTCACGCTCTCCGAATCGATGAAATGAATTCCGCTCGCGCCGCCGCCCTCCCGCTTCAGCGGGCTGCTCTCTCCGCAGGGGCAGATGGCATTGATCTCGCTTGTCCTGGTGCTCATCGTGGTGAAGTTTCTCCTGCCGCAGGCCGGGCATCTCCATGACACCTTCTTTCCCAGATTGCCCTGGCCGAACAGGATGACCGTGCGGCCGTCAGCTGCCAGCCTCTCCGCGAGATCGACTGTCGTGCCGTGCGGGAGGGCGCGCATATTCGATGACGCATCGTACTGCATCACCACATAGTTGTCACCAGGGGCGAGTCCCCACGATGCGAGAAGAGCATCGGCGGTATCCTGCTCTCGCTCGTTGAAGTATATCTCAGGCTTCTTCTGGCTGTCAGCGAGCTCTATTCCGGCCCATTCGGCGGCGAGATCGTAGACATTCATGAGCTCGCTCTCCGGAAACAGCGTGAGCATGCCGTTGTAGTTGATGGCCTCGTCGAACTGCGACAGCACATCTGCAAACTCTTCGATGACGGTGTCGGAGCGCGTGTCGCTCTCGAGCCTTATCTCGCTGATCCAGGGGTTGTCTTCCAGTACGCTGACACCCTTTCTACCTGTGATGACTGTCTGGGAGATGCCGGGGTACTTTTTTGCGAACGCTCTGAAAAGCGGCGTGATGAAGAGCATGTCTCCAATGGCGCTGTGGTGGATGTGGAGCAGCTTTTTGAGGCCTGCGGGCCTGACGCTGCTGCCGCCCCATTCAGGCGGCGTGATGTCCCTCCACCCCAGCTTCCTGAAGTAGTGCCACCAGAACTGCCTGAAGACCATCATCTTTCCGTCCACGATCCTGTGGCCGTAAAGCGGACCCTTTTCATCCGTTCCTCTTGGAGCCATCAGCAGAAACATCAGGGATCTCCGTAAACGCCGTTCTGCAATATCCTGTTGAATATGGTGATTTCGGTTAGAACATTAACCACAGGGCAGTCCTATTCCTCCCTGCTGCTTTTGGTACAAGACCAGTGCCACTGAAGCAGAGAATTTTGGTGTATTAAAGGAGATGTGGGGATGGAGGAGATAGGGAGATTCCGTGTATGATATTCTAACAACGGATATCGGTGCAGGCAGCGCAGTGCCTTATTTTGCGTCGATGCTACAGGAACATCGTTGTTCAATGCAGAAATATTCAATGGTATGACTGCAGGCAGGGGTGTTTTTAACCGGCGCGGCGAAACTGACATGAACGCCGGATCCAATTTCCATGCCGAAAGCAAGGCAACTGGCTGATTATAAAATGTATCGAAAAGGAGAGTATGTGGCATGCCCGAGATTATTGTTATTGAGGCAACAAACAGATGCAATCTGAACTGCGCGCACTGCATGAAGAATATCAACGGTATGGACGGCGGCGACGTTGTCGATATCGATCTCTATCTGCTGGACAAGATACTCAAACAGGCTGCGGCGTTCAAGACCAGAATCGTCGCGCTGACAGGCGGCGAGCCGACTCTCCACGCCGAATGGGAAGAGTTGATCGGCGTGCTTGAAAAGCACGATGTCAATTATACATTCACTACAAACGGGATCAACTTCGAGGAAACACACAAGGTGCTCGTAAAAGACGCCTCTGACAGGTTCAAGGGCATTACGATAAGCATAGAGGGCGCCACAGCTGGGACGAACGACATGATCAGAGGCGAGGGGACCTTCGATCAGATCGTCGGGGCGATGAGGATCTGCAAGGAAAAGAGCATACCGTTCGGGATGCAGGCAGTGATCGGGAGGCACAACATGCACGAGCTGTCCCAGCTTGCCGCGCTTGCCAGCGAGATGGGCGCCGATGAGCTCAACTACATTCTTATGAGGCCGTCACCGCAGAATGTGGAGTTTCTCCTGTCCCTCATCGAGTCTGATGAAGTTGAGGAACAGGTAGGCTCCATACTGGATGCGTATAGAGGCGGGCGCACGAAAATAGGGATGACGACAGGATACAAATCGCCTGATCCGTTTTTCGTATGCCGTCCGCTGTCGATGTCGATGATCAGCATCGATTACAACGGGCTTCTGAGATTCTGCGTCGATCTCACCAATTACAGAGGAGCGATATCGCCTGATACGGACATCATCGCCAATCTTAACATGAAGCCTCTGACAGTTGCTCTGAAGGAGCTTTCGAGCAGAGTCAACAGATTCCGGCACAACAAGATAGACTGGGTGTCTGAAGGAACTTTCTCATCGACAGATTCCAACCCGTGCCTGTACTGTCTCAGGCATTTCAACAAGAATGACTGCATGTCCATGTGACGATTATGCTGTAATGGAGCAGCTCTCACGATGCGATGCCCTCTGGGCTTACAATAAACTGTAAAGGAGAATACGTAAAATGCCCGAGATAATTGTTGTTGAGGCAACCAACAGATGCAACCTGAACTGCAAGCATTGCCATAAAAACATCAACGATATGGGCGGCGGCACTGCCGATATCGATCTGTTCCTGCTCGACAGAGTGCTTGGCGAGACAGAGCGGTACAATACGAGAATCGTTATGGTGACAGGCGGAGAGCCGACGCTTCACAGCGACTGGGAAGGACTGGTCGCCGTGCTCGAAAAGCACGACGTCGATTATGTGTTCACGTCGAACGGCACGACTTTCAGGGAGGCCCACAAGGTGCTGGTCAGAGGAGCCACGGACAGGTTCAAGGGCATAATGTTCAGCCTCGACGGCGCGAAGGCGGAGACAAACGACGCGATACGCGGCGAGGGCACCTTCGATAAGGTTATGGGGGCGTTCAAGCTGGCCAGGATGCACGGCATTCCTTTCGGAATTCAGACAGTGCTGGGCTCGTACAACCTGGAGGAGCTGGCTGAAATCGGCGAGCTTGCAGAGAATGAAGGTGCCGGTGAGCTGAGCTTCCTCGTGATGAAGCCGACCCTCGAGAACCTCGAATACAAATTGTCGCCCATGCAGGCAGATGAGGCCGAACAGAAGATTAAGGCGATAAATGAAGAGCACAGGCGACTGAAGGTCGGCCTGACGACAGGGAACAAGACGCCCTATCCGCTCTTCGTGTGCCGCTCCCTGGCGATGACGATGATTGGCATTGACAGCAGCGGCCTTCTGAGGTTCTGCCCCGATCTCGCGAACTACAGGGGAGCTGTCTCGGACGATTCGGACATCGTCGTCGATCTGAACACTAAGCCTCTTCAGATAGCGCTGAAGGACCTCTCGAACAAGATCAACCTCTTCTGGCACAAGAAGATAGACTGGGTCATGGAAGGGATAGTCTCTTCGACAGAGTATGATCCATGTCTTTACTGCCTCAGCCATTTCGGCAAGTACGAGAGCCCTGAGATGTAAAACATAACGACAGAAAAGAGAATATCCAGATGGAAATACAGCCTCCTGTCAAATGTATCCTCGAAGTGACGATGAAGTGCAACATGCGCTGCCTTCACTGCGCCTCCTCTGCAGGAGGCGGCCGTCCCGCCGAGATGGGGACGGAGAAGATGCTGTCGATAATCGATGAATGCAGGGATATAGGGGTCAAATATGTCACCCTTTCCGGCGGGGAGCCTCTTCTCAGGAAGGACTGGCCGATCCTGACGGCCCGTGTCAAGGACGGCGGCATGAACCTCGGTATCGTTTCGAACGGCACATATGTCAAGGATCAGATAGACAATATCGCGCAGTTCTTCGGGACGTTCTCGCTGAGCCTCGACGGCCTCGAAGATGTGCACAACCACATACGGCAGAGCAGCAGGGCCTTCAGCGACGTGATGGAAGCCTTTGAGCTGCTGAAGGAGCGCGATGTCCATCCCTGCGCGATCACTTCGCTGTCAAAGTTCAACTATCATCAGCTCGAAGATCTGTATAAGCTGGTCAAGGAGCGCGAGATCCCGTCATGGCAGGTGCAGCTCACCTTCGCGTCAGGGAGGATGAAGGAGCAGCAGGAGCTGGTGCTGAGCCCGAAGGAGCTGTACAACATTACCCAGTTTCTCATCGATGTCAGGGATGAGCATATCATCGACCTCCATGTCTCTGACAACATAGGGTACCATACTGCCATGGAAAAAAAGCTGCGCGGTTATAAATGGAAGGGCTGCAAGGCCGGAGTGACGACGTTCGCGATCGAGGCTGATGGAACGGTGAAGGGCTGCCTCTGCCAGATCCCGGAATACATAGAGGGAAAGAGCTTCGTGGAAGGCAACATCAACAACACCACCCTCAGGGAGATCTGGTATAACAAAGACGGCTTTGCCTACAACAGGAACTTCGATGTGTCCAAGGTAGAGGGATTCTGCAGGAGCTGCAAACATCTCGAGGAGTGCAAGTGCGGCTGCTCGGCCTTCGCATACTATGTGACAGGCAAGAGATACAGCAATCCCTACTGCATTTACAGACTCATGTCCACAGAATAGGGAGGAACAGATATGGCCTGGTTCGATGAATATTTCGATGACAACTATTTCGATCTGGAAGAGCCTGATGATGCGGAAACATTGTATCACATACTCTTTGTCAAGTCCTTCCTGAATTTCCCTCCCGGCTCGGAGATACTGGACCTGGCCTGTGGAGCAGGCAGGATGTCCTACGCCATGACGAGGCTGAACTACAAGGTGACAGGCCTGGAATACAACGATGCCCTGCTTTATTTCTGCAGGACGAAGGCTAAAAAGGAGAATCTGGACATAGAGTTCATCAAGGGCGACATGAGAAAGATTCCCTTTGAGGACAGGTTTGATTTTATCCTGAACTTCAACCATTCGTTCGGCTATTTCCACGATGCTGAGAATATCGATGTCATCAGAGAGGTGTATAAATCCCTGAAGAAAGGCGGGCGCTTCCTGATAGATCTGGCGAGCAAGGAGAGCCTGCTGATGGGCTTCGACAAACAACTCAGGAGATGGTTCAGGAGAGAGGACAAATACTACCTGATGCGCAGAGAGTTCGACGTGCTGACCGACAGGTTCGATACGTATCTTCACGTCATCGGCGACAAAGTGGAAAAACGCGACTATGTGGCTTCCATAAGGTACTATTCATATCCCGAGCTGAAGAGGATCATGCTCGATGAGGGTTTCGCGATCCTCGAAGTATACGGCAACTATGATAAGACTCCTTACGTGCTTGGATGCAGAAGGATGATTATTCTTGCGGAGAAGCCGCTGTGACGGGCAGTGAGCGGCTCATGGTGAAGCGGCCTGCAGGCACAGCCAGGCCATTGCGTGTGATACTGTCAAGACCATGAAAACAGTTCGCTTCTACTGCCGGGAGATAGGCGCGGCAGTTCTCATCGTTCTCGTGCTCGAGATGCTTTCCCGCGGCGTGTTGAGGCCGATCATCGGGAGCCCTCTCTATTTCACGACGATGATCAGCTTCTACAGGACTCTCATGCTCTGCCTCGTCTTCCTGGCTCTTTTCACAGCCGTCCCGTCGCTCCGGCCCTACAGGGAGATATTCCTGTTCCTCTCAGTGTTTGTGCTTGGATATTTTGCTGCCGAGGTGCTGTACAGGAGCTTTCATCCCAAGCTGAGCCTGATGTACCGCTCATCGCCCCAGATTCTGACTTTATATCATCTCGATTACTTTTTCATCCACCGCCTGTATCAGCTCATACCGCTTCTCTTTCTCGGCCTTCTCTTCAAGTCGTATCCCAGGGGCTATTTCATCCAGTACCTGCGATGGGGCGACTGGAATGCCGTATGCGATACGAGGCATCTCATCACCGGAAAGCAGAAGAGCCGAACCTGGAGAGAGATATCGCTTTTCTTTCTCGCCATTCTGGCCTGTGGAGTGATCGTATTTGCCATCATGACGTATGCGTTCAACGTCCCGCCCCGTATCGCAAAGCCCATCGGAGCGGGCGGCGTGCTGCCTCTGCTGTCTGCCATATTCCTGTACGCCATCACGGCGGCCATCGTCGAGGAGAGCTTTTTCAGAGGCTTTTTCCTGTCCCTGTTCTCGAAAGTCATGGGGGACGAGAAGGGTAACATATATCAGGCCCTGATCTTCGGCGCTCTGCATATAGACATAACGTCTCCGATCAGATCGGCTGTAAAGCTGATAGTCTTCTCATTCATAGGCTGGCTCTGGGGAAAGGCCGCGAAGGAGACAGGCGGCATCGGGTGCTCACTGATGATGCACTTTGGAGTGCTGATCGCGCTCGAGCTCCGCGTGTACTTTCTGATGTAACGCCCGTCAAGCCGGGAGCACTCCAGTTTCGTGAACAGTGTATCCCTCTCTCCACCATCCCCATCTCTCCTCATTCTTACACCATCTGAATGATTATTTTGAGGTTATAAGGGAATTTCGCCTGGCTATGTGATAAACTGAAATCCGAAGAGGGAGTGACGGCCTTCAGGTTGAAATAGACATATATGACCTGCACAGTGAAGTGCGGGCATGAGATGATGCGCATCCTCAGCATAAGGAGCGTGATATTCAGTGGGCACCGGTCGCGATGAGCAGAAAGCTGGCAGCAGTGACTTTCATGTATCTCCCTTCGTCTTTGGCGCAGAGATGATCTTCTTTGAATCGACTTTCCCTCAGATCGAAGAGATTGAGGTGAGGCTTCGTGAAAAGGGAAAGGACGGCGAAGAGTCAGGTGGCGAGCGTCTCTTTGAAAAATCCGACTATCCGGGAGAGATCGTAGCCTGCGGCAACCCTCTCTGCCGAAAAGGCGGATTTCCGATCACGTCGATTGTCAAAGCCATGGTGAGAAAAAAGAAGGAAGAGCAGCAGGGAACATTCCAGTGCAAAGGCGAAGAGGCCGTATCGAGGAAGGGAAAGAAGCCCGGACCCTGCGGCAATTCATTCGATTACACGATCAGCATGACATACAGAAGCTGATTACATGCCTCCGGCTGATCGGGAGTCTTTTCCCGTCTCATGCCGGATCCAGATCGTTTTTCTCCTCTGATCCCTGTTGGATTCCCATCTTCTGTGCTGATCAGCTGATCACGTGATCTGACTGCACGATGATCAAATGATCATGTGATCACCGGATCTGTCAATCGGCGCAGTATCAGGCCATGCTGCTGTTCAGATCATCAGAATTCACGGGCCTGGAATAGAACCGCCCTGCCTGCGGTAATGACAGTCGAGTGAATAAGAGCAGGATAATGGGTGTCTGCGGATAAATTCTTACTTTCATACATTCTTCAGCCATGTGTGCTGGAGGGATATGCGCATGAGGTATGTCGATGAATCAAGCGTCTGCAAAGCGTCTTAAAGGCTGGAAGGTCATAATCCCGGTATCGGTTGCAACGCTTGCGATCCTGGCTGTCCTTCTCGTGAGCCTTTACCTTCCAGGGAGGATCAGGCGCGAGATAGAGCAGTCCCTGAACGGAAGCTTTTCTTCTCAGCGCATATCAGTGCTGCTGAACGAGATGGTCATCGAGTCACCCATTGTCAAATCGTCGAACGGCAGCGATTTCTTCAGCGCGAAGCGCATCGTCGTCAGGTACAGCCCGCTGTCATTGCTGATATCCAGGAACTCTCTCTCCGCCCTTAAAGGCATTGAGATATCCGAGCCCTCGGTAAATCTCGTCCGGGATCGGCGCGGGAGCTGGAATCATGCCGGGCTCTTTAAAAAAGCGAAGGCACCGCTCGCTCTCGAGGCGATGAAGGCTTCCATGAGCGTCACCGGCGGAACTGTCAGAGTCAGGGATGTCGGGACCGGGTTCAGCAGAGTGTTCACCGCAGTCCGGCTCAGAGTTGCTCCCGGCAGGAGCCGTCCATATGAGCTGGCCATGACGGCCGTCGATGATAAAGACAGATCATGCCGCTACGAGATCGCAGGCAGCCTCGATCTTTCAAAGCCTCGTCTCGAAGCTGTAATTGATGGAGCTTCAGTGGATATTGCAGCATGGACGTCGATGCTCCCCAAAAGCGATTGGAAGGTCAAAGGCGGAAGGGCCGACATCCGTCTCACGCTGCGCGGCAGGGCGGACAGCCTTTCAGGTCTGGAGAAGAGCCTCTTCCTGACCGGCTCGTCGACGGTGAGGGACGGGGCGCTTGTCTACGGGCCCATAAAACTGGCGTTCGATCACATCGGGGGCATGATAATGCTGACAGGCGAATCGATGGAGTTCAGGGGGCTGAAGGGGCTCTGCGAAGGAGCCGCCGTGTCGGTGAGCGGCGATCTGACAGGGCCTGGCGATCCGCTGCTCGATCTGTCAGTCGATGTCGAATCTCTCGATGTGAAGCGCATCAAGTCTCTCCGCTCTCACCTGCCCCTCGACGGAGTGGTCTCGTTCCACGGCCGTGTTCTAGGCATGGCGAAAGATGTCACCGTGACAGGGCGCTGCATCGTTCCCGGCGGCACAGTGAACGGCATGGCGGTTAAGAATGCGATGGTCGAAGGGACATATACATCGGCCGGAATCCAGATAAAGAAGTTGGTCTCGAACGTGAACGGAGGAGAGATCGAGGGATACGGCTGGCTCTTCCCTGAAGAGAAGACCATGCTCTTCTCATTGAAAGGGAAAGGCTCGCCTCTGGATGAGTCTCTGAAGTCAGTCGGGAAGGTCAGCGGCACCGCCGATTTCAACGTGAGCATATTCGGAGGATTTGCAAAGCCCCTGGTGATGGGCCAGACTGTCGTGGGCGCCCTCACTGTGGGACGTGAGCGCTTCAGCCGGGGCGGCGCGAGGTTCCTGTATCAGAACGACACTCTCTTCCTGACTCAAGGCGCGATCGAGAGAGGCGGAGGGCTGCTCAATGCAACAGGCCTTGTCGATCTCAAGAGCGAAAAGCTCGATCTGCTGATGAAGGCGTCGAAGTTCCCCATCGGCGGCGTGGCTGTCCCGAAAGTCGGCGCTCTGAACGGGGATGTTTCAGGCACCGCAAAGCTCTGTGGCAGCTTCAGCACTCCCAGCGCGTATGGATTTCTGGGCTCGCCGCGTGTGACCATGTCATCGTCCGGCTCCTCAACTGTTCT
>Ga0302252_1000291_pt1 | contig 51021 bp, 45 predicted proteins | sample AAG_RA_Leu_MG_FD_193511 | JGI IMG/M metagenome (GOLD analysis project Ga0302252, IMG submission 193511) | Enriched activated sludge microbial communities from anaerobic digester in WTTP, New Holstein, Wisconsin, United States - AAG_RA_Leu | ecosystem: Engineered > Bioreactor > Anaerobic >... | reverse complement strand
CGCTGAGAAATGGAAAAGGGACTACGATTCATGAGACTATTATGACTGTCTTGGCAACTTGGGAACAATGTGGACTCGATAAGCTCCAGATGTTACGGTCGTGCTTATCCAGCTAAACACGTACGATCTGTGCAATAACATGAGAAAGCAGAAGACTTTCAATGATGCGATATAATAATCTCAATAGCATGACCAAGTGGATGTCGTTAGAATCGCTGAGGAGAAGATGATAGGCGGAGAAAAGGCAAAAATCACTGGCAAGGAAGCCTGCGATGTCGTGCGTATAGGGAAGGATGTCTCGGTTTCTCGAGAACATTCATCTGATCTATTTGCAGAGGTTGCAGTAGACACAAAACTAACTGCGCATGTAGATAGAATAAAGCCAAAACCAGCCAAAGCTGTTCAGCACAAGTCAGCGCCCTCTTTAAATCGAACTAATGAAAATATAGAATGGGCAAAGTGGTCATGGAATCCAGTAGTTGGATGCAAGCATAATTGCATGTACTGCTATGCTAGAGATATAGCGATTAGGTTCTATAGTGACTTTGAGCCTCGTTACCTTCCTGAGAGGTTAATCGCTCCTAAGACTACCGCCGTCCCTCCTGGAGCTAAAGATGATATTGGCCTAAAGACTATTTTTGTTTGTTCCATGGCGGATCTCTTCGGTTATTGGGTTCCGCAAGAATGGATAGATGATGTTCTCGAAGTTGTTAGAGAGACACCTAAGTGGAACTTCTTATTTCTGACCAAGAATCCCAAGAGATTGATAGACATTGAATGGCCAGATAATGCATGGGTAGGTACAACCGTCGATGTGCAGTCTAGAGCGAGCAATGCTCAGGACGCATTTAAGAAAGTAAACGCCAAAGTGAAGTTTCTCTCATGCGAGCCACTCCAGGAAGAACTGACTTTTACAGATTTGAGCATGTTTGACTGGATTATAATAGGTGGACGGAGTCGAAACACAAAGCTTCCTGAATTTCAGCCAAAATGGGAGTGGGTTGAGAGTCTCCTGATGAAAGCAAGAGAATATGGTCTAAAGGTCTATTTCAAGCCAAATCTAACGGCAAGGCCGAAAGAATACCCTAGGTGATGGAATGCCTCTCCCATCATATACCTGCAAGAAATGTGGTTATTCCTGGATTCCAAGAACGGAAAGAAAGCCAAAGGAATGTCCCGAATGCAAAAGGCGAAAATGGGATGAAGAGCCTAAAGGAAAGGACAATTCTAAAACATTTCTTTCTTAAGCGATCTTATCTTATCCATTTTCCTATAGATTTGAGTGCGCGTCGACATATTTCTCCAATCTCTCCGTCTACAATACCACTATGTAGCTGGCCACACTCACAACAAACCGCAAGCCAGCCCAGGTGATATCGTCTGGCAGGGGCTGACCGGGCATGGCCCCTGGGCCAGGATGCTCGCAGTCCCTGGCCCCTGGCGAGGCTGGGCGGGCGGAAGGCGGTAGTGAAGATCAGTGGTCCCAGCCAGAGGGGCGGTATGCAAAGCGACAACCTTCTTGCCCACATTGGTGCGAGCATTACGGGCTTCTTATCGCTGGCCTTGAGTGTCAGAGCCTGTAGCATGCCGCCAATTTAGGGTTGATCTCTTCCTTCAGGTTGTCATCTACTTCTCCCAAAACGCGGATAACAAGAGCCTTCTCTACAGTCACAAGCTTATCCAGCATTATGACTGAATCGGATAACAAACCGGTAGGTGCAAAAGAGGATCGATTCTGGAGGACAAGAACGTCCTCCGGAGATATAGTCGAAGGGATGGCAGATGAGATATAGGCCACCACAATATCATATTTTGTCTCATGAAGGACAAGCGCAGGCCTGCGCTTAATTAGGCTTAAATCGGTAAAAGGGAATGGGACTACGACAATCTTTCCTTTCATCAATAGATGTCTGGCTCGTCAGCCACATATTTAGATAACGCCTGCTGTGAGAGTCGCATAAGCCCTTTGGTGATTTCCTTTTCCTCACCTGGCTCATCCAGATCATAAGGAAGGTCCTTGGTTACAATCCGGGGCTGCAAAACCTCACACATGGTCATTACTCTGGATTATTGATATTTAAAAAGTTTGATTCCCCAAGGCATTGGTGCAGATTTCTGTCGAGGCATAACTCCACGGGCATGAAGGAAAGAACTCTGCTATCGCTCCGCCGGCCTCATGCCGTTGTCGGTGATGGCATTAGCGGTGGCGATCCCCGGCAGACCTGGCGGAGATGATGATCCCATCTCGGTCCGGCAGGGGCTGCCTGGGCATGGCTCCAGGGCCAGGTTGCCCGCAGTCCATGGTCTCCGGCTAGGCCAAGCGGGCGGGAGGGGGTTGCTCCAGATCCGTCGTCCTTGCCAGGGAGACTATGTGCGCCTATCCGCAGCAATCTCCTTTGGTGCTATTGCTATTGATCTGGTTTCGAATGATGTAGTTTTTCTTCCTCCGAATTAGCTTTGCAGCCTATTTGCCCGCTAAAGGGGCGGCACCGCAAAGATTATCTGCTTTTATCGATTTTCTGCTTCGTCTATGGTCGATAGCCTGCTGATGATCAAGGCCGAGGAGATCCTGGAGAAGATCGAGAAGGGAAAGCCGGTAGAGTACGAGAACGTCATAATCTACGGCGACCTGGATCTGCACCGGCTGGATTTGCCTCTCAATAATAAGAGGCAGAAGATCATCAAGTCGAGCATCAAGATCGAGTACTCGGTGATCAAGGGGGATGTATTCTTCGATCATGCCTGCTTTTCCGGGCTGGTCGACTTTGACGGCACCAGCTTCACCAAGGCAGCCAACTTCTCCGGCTCGGGCTTTATGGAGGATGCCGGATTCTCCGATGCCGAGTTTGCCGGAGTGGCCAACTTCTCCCGGGCCGCTTTTGCAACGGAGGCCAACTTCAGCCGGGCTCGCTTTAATGACGCCGACTTCGGCAGAGCCCGGTTTGAGAGAAACTTTCATCTGGTCAATGCCAAGGTCTACACCCTGAAACTCTCCGATGCCTTCTTTCCGGAGGGCTCTGCCATCCATCTCAAGGACTTCAACTTCAACCGCCTGGTGGTGCGCTGGAACTCGATCAGGGATTGCATCCCCTACAATGGCTCGGTCTACCTCAACCTGGTCAGGAACTTCCGCAATCTGGAGCAGTTCGAGGATCAGGACGAGTGCTACTACCAGTACCGCAAGGAGAAGCTGGCGCGATCGCATAGGTCCTTCCAGAGGCTGTTCGACCGGCTGGCCTGGATCTCCTGCGGCTACGGAGTCCGTCCATCTCACACCATCCTGCTGAGCCTAGCCATCATCCTGCTCTTCACCGGCATATTCTGGGCCGGGGATGCCCTGCAGCCGGACGGGGGAGATGAGCAGGACAAAGGCGATGCAGGTGTCACTATAAACAATGCCTTCTACTTCAGCAGCATGCAGTTTTTAGGCAAGACCCCCCAAAACTTCTCCATCGCCGAAGGGTATGAGTTCATAACGGTGATGGAGACATTGCTGGGATGGCTGCTCATGGCCCTGTTTCTGGTGACATTGAGCCGGGTGATGTTGAGGTAGGGGCGGCAAGGAAAAGGGATACAATACAGGGAAAGTTCGAAGAAAAACAAAATAGGGCGGGGCTCCCTGAAGGGAGCCAAAAGGATCTTTCTAGAACATCCCTGGCGGCATGCCTCCCATACCGCCCATTCCACCCATGCCTGGTGGCATTCCACCCATGCCTCCCATTCCCGGAGGCATTCCGCCGGGGGCGCCCCGCGCTGGCGGCTCCTTGGTTGAGGCCAGGACATCGTCTATGCGCAGGATCAGGCAGGCGGCATCGGTGGCTGACTGGATGGCCTGGATCTTGACCCGCAGTGGTTCGACCACGCCCTCTGCCAGCATATCCTTCACCTCTCCGCTGTAGGCATCGATGCCTGCATTTTTATTCTTCTCATGCTGGCTCTTAAGCGCTACCGCCTTGTCTATCGCATCATATCCGGCATTCTCGGCCAGGGTCTTGGGCACTATCTCCAGGGCCTCGGCGAACTTGGTCACTGCCAGCTGCTCCCGGCCCTTGAGCGTTGCAGCATACTCTTTCAGCCGCAAAGACAGCTCAATCTCCGGGGCTCCCCCGCCGGGGACCATCTTTCCGTCTTCCACCACATCGGCCACGGCATGAAGAGCATCGTCCAATGCCCTTTCCAGGCCATTTAGCACCTGTTGGGTGCCCCCCCGCAAAAGCAGGGTGGCGGAGTGGTTCCGGGTGCCGGAGATGAATGTCATGATGCCGCTTCCGATGCGCTTCTCTTCCACCAGGGCGGCGCTGCCCAGTAGCTCCGGCTTGAGCTCATCCAGGCCGGTTACAATGGTGGCTCCGGTGGCGCGGGCCAGGCGGTCCAGATCCTTCTTGATCACCCGGCGCAGGGCCAGGATGCCGGCATTGGCCAGATAATGCTGGGCCAGGTCGTCTATGCCCTTCTGGGTGAATACCACATTGGCCCCGCTGGCTATCACCTTATCCGCCGCCTCCTTGACCCGGGCCTTCTCATGCTCCATGAACTGCTGGAACTGTGTGGCGGAGGTGATCTGCAGCTCGGCCTTGGTCTCGGTGTCTTTGGATTCTATGGGCGTGGAAAGCAGGGCGATCCTGGCGCTTTCCACCTTGCGGGGCATGTTCTGGTGCACGATCTCCTTGTCGATCACCACTCCCTCGATGATCTGGGAGTCGAGGGTGCTCTCCCCCACCTTCTTCTCCACATTGACCCGGTCCATGTCGAACTTCTTCTTGCCGTTGTAGCTCTCCAGGGCGTTAAGCACCAGCTCCACGGCATACTCGGACATCTTGCTGTCTGCCGTCTCGGCCAGCTTGCCGGTCATGGCCGTATCGGCGATCTTCTTCAGCAGAGCTCTATCGTTCTCCGAGACATCCACAGCCATACCCTTTGCGATCTCTATGGCTTTTTCCGCCGCCATCTGGTATCCCTGCACGATCATGGTGGGGTGGACCTTCTGGTCCAGGAGAACCTCGGCCTTCTTGAGCAGCTCGCCCACCAGCACGGCCACGGTGGTGGTGCCGTCGCCCACCTCCTTGTCCTGGGTCTTGGCCGCCTCGATGAGCATCTTGGCCGCAGGATGCTGCACATCCATCTCCTTTAAAATAGTCACGCCGTCATTTGTGATGGTCACATCTCCGATGGAGTCCACCAGAAGCTTGTCCATGCCCTTGGGGCCCATTGTGCTCCGCACCGCATTGGCCACAGCCCGGGCCGCCATGATATTGTTGGAGATGGCGTCCTTTCCCGACTCTCTGCGGGTATCCTTCAAGATGATGATTGGCGTTCCGCCCATTCCTGCCATTAGATAGTCCTCCGATAATCTTGATTTTAAAGCCTTTTAGCTATTTCCGTGGTTCACAGTATTTGATGTTCTATAAAGCATTTTCCCTCAAATGTTTGTTGCAGGAGAGTGTTTTGCAGCGAGAATAGTGTTAGAAGATATCGTTTTCATTGATGCAGCCACACCAATGAGCCAATGTCCCAAATCCTTAAATAAATTAGATATGTAATATCATATTGTTAAACAATAGGAGGCTAAAATAAAATGAGAAGGATGAATCCAACCGGCACGTTGTTTTTTATAATGATAATGCTAGCCACCGCTGCCTGCACCAGAGCAACCGACTGCGATGCATTAGATCCGTTTCCATCTATGCCAAATGATACTGGCCTTACGTTTTCTCTGGGTGCGATAGAGGTTGTATACGACCGATATTTTGACGTCCCCTATGTTGCCGATTCTGCGTATCCCGAATATCAGAGCATGAATGTCAAGGTTCCCACCTCGATTGATGATACGCCTATTGATACCACAAATGCTCCCATCCTATTCGTATTTTCAGCTCCCGGCTACAAGGCCGAGGCTCCACCCAATTATCCTACACCCACTGGCTTTCCTCCTGTTCCTACTGCTGCCACCAAGAACTCCATGCGGGCTCTGGCAGCAGGCTATGTTGTGGTAGAGGTCGGTTGCCGTGGTAGAGACAATCTGGAATCAGACACTTACTATGGTAAGGCGCCGGCTGCCATTGTGGATCTGAAGGCCGCCGTTCGCTATCTTCGCTGTAAGGACGAGGAAATGCCCGGCAATGCAGAATGGATTATCTCGACTGGCTTCAGCGGAGCGGGCGCTCTTTCCGCGCTGCTTGGCGCTTCTGGCAACAGCCATCTATATGACGCATATTTAGAGGAGATTGGGGCAGCCGACGAGGATGACAGCGTCTATGCCAGCGCCGCCTTCTGTCCTATCACTGATCTTGAACATGCCGATATGGCTTATGAGTGGGAGTTCAAGAACACGCTGTTTGGGTGTGATCTGGTGGACCAGGACCTTTCTATGCAGCTAAAAGATGCATTTGCCGAGTATCAGGCTTCTCTGAATCTCCAAGATGAAAATTGTTTTGGAAAAATCACAGCCGACAACTACGGTCAGTTTCTGGTAAAGACCTATCTGATTCCTTCGGCGAACATGTGCCTGAATGCCAAGACGGGGGTAGCTCTTTACAGCTATCTTGCGGATCATCCCTGGATTCACTGGGATTACTCAACCGATTCGGCCACATTTTCCTTTGAAGATTATGCCAAGAATCTGCAAAGGATTGAGGATGTTCCTGCTTTTGACGCTTTTAGCCTCGACTCGCGTGCGAACAAATTGTTCGGCAATGAAACGACCGATGCACGTCATTTCACAAACTACAGCCTGAGGCAAACCTGCGGTTGCCCCAACGCCGAGATTGACGACGACCTGAAAACGGTGGTAAACCTAATGAATCCCATGTATTTCATCTCCCAAGGTAATTGCAGTGGCTGCGCCGAGCACTGGTGGATCCGCCACGGCACCAATGACACGAACACTGCTCTTCCCGTCGTCATCAATCTCGCTACCCTCCTAAAGAACAAGGGCAAGGACGTGAATATCAGGCTTTATTGGGACAAGAAGCACATGGCTAACGATGATCCTGATGATTTCATCGCCTGGATTGGTGAGATTACCGGATATACTATACCGCCTTAGAGGGTGTCAGCAATGAAAACTGCTACCCTCTAACCATTATTTCGCGTGAAATCAATCCGAAGAAGGAGGATGTAACGATTGTCCCCCTTCCTTCTCGGGTTTTTTTGGCTCCTCGCTGTTTGTGTAAGTGGGTTTCGAATCCTAAGGGTTGATTAAATTATCGCCAAATTGCCTGGATTCCGTCATTTATGAAGGAATCAAAATCCACCACTATACGTGCACCAACCAAGGATGCAACGGAACCCCCTCAAATCGGGCTGCTCTTCCCAGGGAGCATGGACAGAGATGGATTAGAAGTTCATTCTGCAAATTCGAATGACATAAGAGGAAACAGCCAAATAGGTCGAAGAACACATATTACGGCGAGAATGAAGCTCAAGATCCAGATCTCCGGTCCAAAAGTGCATGATGTGGGCTACAGATACTTCCTGATGAGCCTGGCCATGGGCCAATAGAATCCGAATGTTTGAGGCCCATAATACGGAGAGCACCGAAGGTGAGGCGGTCCTGGTCTTTGTTGATGGGGATGAAGATGCGGTCAATAGATTTTGCACCCTCGCTGAAACCAGGCGCCCCGATTGCTCTAATGTATCAAATATTGTCTTTAATGGCTTCGAGGGAGAGGTCATGAAGATCGGAGAGTACGCTCAATTCTACGCCACAGTCCTGTTGAACAAACTGTCCTGATGCTTCTGGGTATTGTTTTTGACATCTCATTTTGACTTGGCCATTAAACTGAAAATTATGATCCCCCGTGTTGTAGAACTTATGGCCAGAATATCTCTGGGCTTAGATCGGCCACAAGGGAATTCATCGAAATAGGTAGGAAGGAAGATAACTAGATTATCTCCTCCTACCTTATATCCCGGTGATACTCCTGCAGCGACCTTACCCCCGACCGGCCTTTACTGTGTGCCGCTATGCCCTTGGCCGCAGCGGAGGCGGCGGCGATGGTGGTGATGTAGGGCACCTTGTACTTGATGGCCGCCTTCCGGATATAGGAGTCATCATACTGGCTGGCCTTGCCTATGGGGGTGTTTATGACAAGCTGGATCTGACCGTTCTTGATGGCGTCATCGATATTGGGACGCCCCTCATGCAGCTTTAGTATCAGCTCCGATCTGATGCCGCTCTCGGCTAAAAACTCCTGGGTGCCCCGGGTGGCCTTGATCACAAATCCCATATCCAAAAACTGCCGGGCCATGCCTAAAATCCCGGAGTGATCCTTGCCCGCCACGGTGATCAGCACTGTTCCCTTATCCGGCAGGGTGGACTTGGCTGCCTCCTCTGCTTTGTAGAAGGCCATGCCGAAGGAGTCGGCCAGGCCTAAAACCTCTCCCGTGGACCTCATCTCCGGGCCTAGGAGGGGATCGACCTCGGGGAACATATTGAAGGGGAAGACCGACTCCTTGACTCCGAAGTGGGGGATCTCCCTCTCCGAGAGGGCCATATCCGCCAGGCTTCTTTTCATCATCAGCTCCGTGGCTATGCTGGCCATGGAGATGTTGCAGACCTTGGAGACCAGGGGCACAGTGCGGGAGGCCCGGGGATTGGCTTCCAGAACATAGACCTTGTCCTCGGCCAGGGCATACTGCATATTCATGAGCCCCACCACCTGAAGCTCCCTGGCGATACGCTCGGTGTACTCCTTGATGGTTTTGAGGTGCCTCTCCGGTATGCTCACGGGAGGGATGACGCAGGCTGAGTCGCCGGAATGAATGCCGGCCAGCTCGATGTGCTCCATCACCGCCGGAACAAAGGCCTCTATCCCGTCGGATAGGGCATCGGCCTCCATCTCCAGGGCATTGTCGAGGAAGCGGTCGATTAATATGGGCCGCTCCGGGGTGACATCCACCGCCGCCAGAACATACCTCTCCAGCATCTCCTGGTCGAAGATGACCTCCATTCCCCTGCCGCCCAGGACGTAAGAGGGGCGGACCATTAGAGGATAGCCTATGCGGCTTGCTACCTCCCGGGCCTGCTCCAGGCTGCTGGCCATCCCCGATTCGGGCATGGGGATCTTCATCTTCTCCATCATCATCCGGAATCGGTCCCGGTCCTCGGCCAGGTCGATGGCATCAACCGATGTTCCCAGGATCTTAATCCCAGATTCGGCCAGCTCCCGGGCGATGTTCAGCGGCGTCTGGCCGCCGAATTGAACTATGACCCCATCCGGCTCCTCCTCCTCGTAGATGCTTAAAACGTCCTCCACGGTGAGGGGCTCGAAGTAGAGCTTGTCTGAGGTATCATAATCGGTGGAGACTGTCTCTGGATTGCAGTTGACCATGATGGTCCGGTATCCCATGGCCCTTAAAGAGAAAGCGGCATGGACGCAGCAGTAGTCGAACTCAATGCCCTGGCCGATGCGGTTGGGCCCGCCGCCCAAGACCATGACCTTTCGCTGGATGTTGCTCTCCTTTTTATCCTGCTTTATCGATTGCGGGGCGCCGCCCTTTGCTGCTTTGGATGATCCGTTATAAGTTGAGAAATAGTAGGCCTGATCTTCCACCCCGCTCACGGGGACCGGTTCCCATGTCTCCACCATGCCCAGGCGGCTTCTGGCCCGACGGATATCCTTCTCCGGGACGGCCAGGAGCCGGGAGAGATATCTGTCGGCAAAACCGTCCGTCTTGGCAGCGATGAGAAGCTCGTCTGGCAGCATCCTGCCTCTATGCTCCAGGATCTTCTCCTCCAGATCCACAAGCTGCTTCATCTGCTGGATAAACCAGGGCTTGATATGGGTTAGAGCTTGAATCTCATCTATGGATGCCCCCTTTCTGAGAGCCTCATACATGATGAACTGCCGCTCCGATGTGGCCTCCCGCAGCAGGCCCATGAGCTCGGATAGAGATCTCTTATTGAAGTCCTTGGCAAAGCCCAGGCCATAGCGGCCGTTCTCCAGAGAGCGGATGGCCTTCTGAAATGCCTCTTTGTAGGTCTTGCCTATGCTCATGACCTCCCCTACAGCCTTCATCTGGGTGCCCAGTTTGTCCTGCACCCCTTTGAACTTCTCAAAGCCCCAGCGGGGGAACTTGACCACCACATAGTCCCCGGAGGGGGTATACCTGTCCAGAGTACCCTCCCGCCAGTAGGGTATCTCATCCAATGTCAGGCCGCAGGCCAGCTTGGCGGAGATGAGGGCGATGGGAAATCCGGTGGCCTTGGAGGCCAGGGCTGAAGAGCGGGAGGTGCGGGGATTGATCTCAATTACAACTACCCTTCCCGTTTTGGGATCATGGGCGAACTGGATGTTGGTGCCCCCTATGACCCGGATGGCCTCCACTATGCGGTAGGAGTAGTCCTGCAGCTTTTTCTGTAGTTCCTCCGATATGGTGAGCATGGGGGCGGTGCAGTAGGAGTCCCCGGTATGAACTCCCATGGCATCCACATTCTCGATAAAGCAGACGGTGATCATCTGATTCTTGGCGTCGCGGACGACCTCCAGCTCCAGCTCCTCCCAGCCCAGAACCGATTCCTCGATCAGTATCTGGCCGATGAGGCTGGCAGCGATGCCCCGGCTGGCCACCGTGCGCAGCTCCTCCACATTGTAGACCAGGCCGCCTCCTGTGCCGCCCATGGTATAAGCCGGTCGTACCACCACGGGATAGCCCAGCTCTGCCGCTACAGTTTCGGCGTCCTCCACACTGTAGACGGCGGTGCTCTTGGGGACCTCTATGCTCAGCTTGGCCATGGTCTCCTTGAAGGCGATGCGATCCTCACCCCTTTCGATGGCGTCGATCTCCACTCCGATCACCTTCACCCCGAATTTGTCCAGGACGCCGGCCTTGGCCAGCTCGGAGCTGAGGTTGAGGCCGGACTGGCCGCCCAGGTTGGGCAGGATGGCGTCAGGCCTCTCTTTTTCAATGATCTGGGCCATTCGTTCCAGGTTAAGGGGCTCGATGTAGGTGATATCGGCCATGGCCGGGTCGGTCATGATGGTGGCCGGATTGGAGTTTACCAGGACGATCTTGTAGCCCAGCTCCCGCAGGGCCTTGCAGGCTTGGGTCCCGGAGTAGTCGAATTCGCAGGCCTGGCCGATAACAATGGGGCCGGAGCCTATGATCATCACCTTGCTGAAATCGTCTCGCTTCGCCATGATTGCCCCTCTAGAGGTCTCATGCTCTTAAGCTTACCTGTTAGCTTTCCTCAGCTCATAGATCATTATTTGCGGTCGAACGCATTTGCAGTCTCATGCAAGAAGTGAAGTTGGAGCTAAACACATACAAGTGGCGGTACCTGATGCAGATTTAGCGCACGATATGATTAGTCGACGCAATCCCTCTCCCGCAGGTCCTTGTCTTCATCTCATCCACAAAATATGCCCCTCCTCCATAGGCACGAAGGCCTCCGGATGATAAGGCACAATTCGTGGAGTGTAGTCCTCCGCCACTCTCGCCGCTGCCACCCTGGCCCCGAATATGAATCCATTCACCGCTCCGGCCAGAGGCCCCAGCTTCTGCATCTCTATCCTCTCCGGCCTGCCCCCTTCTCCCGCGCCTGTTTCTTCTTCCTGCAACGGATCGGCATATAGCTCCACCCGCACATCTTCCGGCTGCAGATCTCCCAGGTACGCCTCCACGGAGAAGTCCCACATCTCGCCCTCTCTGGATACAGACAGCCGGCCCAGGCGCAGGTCCTTCCAGCCCTCTGCCAGCCGCTCCTGCCACTCGGCGAGTGCTCTGGCCAGCCTGCCCCCATCTGCAGACCGGCGGCGGAAGGCGCCGGCCGCTGGCCGGTAGAGCTTCTCCAAATACTGCCCCATCATCCTCTCGCTGCTGTAGCGCGGCGTAAGACGGGTCATGCTGGCCCGGACCATGGCCGTCCAGCCTAAGGGAATCCCTGCCTCATTCCTCTGATAGAAGAGGGGAACCACTTCCTCCTCCAGCAGCCGGTAGAGCATCCCTGCCTCCTCGCCGTCCCGACCAGAATCGTTATGCTCTTGTCTGTCTCCTAGGCACCATCCAACCTCCGGTTCATAGGCCTCATCCCACCAGCCGTCCAGATTGGAGAGATTCAGCCCCCCATTGGCCAGGACCTTCATTCCGCTGGTGCCGCAGGCCTCATTGGGCCGGCGGGGGGTGTTGATCCAGACGTCTACGCCGGGCTGCAAATGCTGGGCCAGGTCGATGTCGTAGTCGGATAAAAAGACAGCTCGGTCGCATACATCGGGCCGGGCGGCAAAGCCGGCCATCTTCCTGACCATCTCCTTGCCCTCCTCATCGGCGGGATGGGCCTTGGCTGCCATCACCAGCTGTACCGGAAGCCTCTCGTCCTTGAGAATGGCGGCCAAGCGATCGGGATCGGATAAGAGAAGGTCGGTGCGCTTGTAAGCCGTGGCCCGCCGGGCGAAGCCTATGGTCAGGATATTGGGATTGAGCACGTGCTTTGCCGCCTTCAACTCCTCTTCTCCCGCCCCCCTCTCCACCTCCTGCCGAAAGTGGCGGCGGCGGACGTATTCCACCAAATCCCTCCGCACTTCTGACCGGAAGCACCATAGATCCTGATCGCTTCTATTTGCCAGGCCGTCCATCAGGTAGTCTATCCCCTCCGGGCCGCAGCCTCCGGGGCAGGCCTCGCCCCAAAGCCTCTGGGCGGCCGGGGAGTCCCAGGTGGGGATATGAACTCCATTGGTCACATAATCCACCGGCACCTCCCGCTCCGGCCAGCGGGGATAGCGGGACTGAAATATTCGGCGGCTTACCCTGCCATGCAGCCGGGATACGCCATTGGCATGACTGCAACCGCTGAGAGCCAGATGGGCCATATTAAATGAAGCTGCCTCAGCCAGGCTGCCCGACTCTCCGGCCAGGCCCAGCTTCATCAGATCATCCATAGAGTGGCCTAGGCGCTCGGCATAAAAACGAGCATACTTTTCCACCAGAGCTCTATCGAATCTATCAAATCCCGCCTCCACCGGGGTATGGGTGGTGAAGATATTGCCGGCCCGGGTGGCCCAGAGAGCAGCCTTGGCCGAGCAGCCGGTCCTATTCATGAAGCTGTGAGCCCTGGCCAAGACCACAAAGGCGGCATGCCCCTCATTGAGATGGCAGATCTCCGGCTCGATCCCCAACTTTTCCAACACATTCCAGCCCCCAATTCCCAAAACTATCTCCTGGATCAGCCGCCTCTCCTGGCCGGGAGAATAGAGGTTGGCGGTGATGGCCCTGTCCCAGGGGCGGTTCATGGGATCATTGGAGTCCAGCAGATATAGGCTTACCCGGCAGATATTGGCCTGCCAGACCCGCAAAATGAGAGAGCGGCCGGGCAGTTCGATCCTCACCCGGAGCCTGGATCCGTCCCTATCCCTGGCCGGGACGATGGGAAGGGTCTCAGGGTCATTGTAGGGAAAGGCCTCCAGCTGAGAGCCGTCCTGGCTTAATATCTGGCGAAAGTATCCCTGCTGGTAGAGCAGTCCTATTCCGGTTAGGGGAACTCCCATATCGCTGGCGGTCTTGAGATAGTCTCCCGCCAGTATGCCGAGGCCTCCGGAGTAGATGGGCAGCGCCTCGGAGAGGCCGAATTCCATGCTGAAGTAGGCTATGGATGAGGGATCGTCGCTATCCGGAGAAAAAGCTCTATCCAATAGCCTGGTCCTCTTCTCCTCCCAGGAGGCGATCTCCTTCCTGAGGGTCTCGTCAGCCGCCGCCTCCTCCAGCCTAGCCCGGGAGACATTCTGCAGTATGAGATAGGGATTCTTGGTCTTCTCCCAGGCCTCGGCATCAAGCATCTCCCAGATTTTGTCTGTGGTCTGGCGTACCGTCCAGCGCAGGTCCAGGGCTAGGTCGGCCAGCCCCTCCAAGCCGACAGGCAGATTGAGGTCTGAATGAAGCTTCATATCTTCCTAATCTGCCGCTCAAAGAGATCAATATTTCGTGCTATCCTAGCCGTGACTCTAATTCTCTCCGGCTGGCCGTCCCTTCCAGAAGATATGGAATCGGATGGGCTTAAATAGAAAAGACAGTGATATTACTTATCTGATCGGCAGGTGTGGGCCATGAGAGATCCTTGGTTGATACTTTTGCTGGCGACATTGGCCACTCTCGGCCTTTGTCCCGGCCTAGCTCTTTCCAGTGAATCAATGGATGGGAGAGAGTGGATGGTTTATAGTGAGGACAATGTTGCGTTTCAATTGATGGAAGATGAGGCTGCCCTATCTGCATCGTCAGCCTCCGATTCAGAAAGGCTGGCTTTAATCGACTCATCGGGAAAAGAGAGCCGGACCTCCCTGGAGATGCCCTCCGGAAGTTGGACCCGGTTGCGGTTGACTCCCGGAGCCAGCGGCGACCTGGAGCTCTTCTGCCTCTATCCCACGGGCTCGTATGCTGCGGTCCTCAATGAATCGGTGGAGGAAGATAGCTCCTACTCCACCTGGATGCAGGCAGGGCTGGAGGGAGAGTATGAGCTGTGGTTCGTTGTCGATGGGGCCAAAAGCAATTCGGTGAAGATCCGGGTAATTGAGGCCGAGGCAGAAGAGGATGGATCTGCTATGGCCGGGCAGAGGGGAATTGTATCCAAGGCACTGGGCGGCGGACCTACCATATTCTACAGCTTGGCCCCTGCCGCAGAGGCAGCCGGACCCAGCATCGGCCTGTCCGCTGGGGGAGCCAAGGATATATCCAGCTTCAGAGAGAATATAAACCAGAGTTATCTGCCTCTTCCCAGCGACCTGACCTATGAGGGCCTCTTTTATGATTACTACTTTGACACTGGGGAGGACCAGGAATGCAACAAGCTCTTCTGTCCTTCCTACAGCTATGCCCTCTCTAAGGATCCATTCTCCGGACAGCTGCAGTATTATCTATCCTTAGGCCTGAATTCCGGGATCAGGGACTTTCAGAGAAAGAAGCTGAACCTGGTGGTGGTGCTGGACTACTCCGGCTCAATGGGAAGCCCCTTTGACCAGTATTACTACGACCGCTTCGGAAACATGGTGGAGGTGGACCCGTCAGGACAGGAGAGCAGCAAGACCAAGATGGAGATAGCGGATGAATCTGTGGTGGCCCTTATCGACCACCTGCATCCCGACGACCGCTTCGGCATGGTCATATTCAGCGATGAGGCCTTCCTGCTCGATCCACTTACAGATATGGCGGATAAGAATCCCGATAAGCTCCGCAGCAGCATCCTGGGCATCAGGGAGACATACGGCACCAATATGGAGGCAGGAATGGAGAAGGCAACTGCCTTATTCGACCGGCTCCTGCAGCAGGATGCAGAATACGAGAACAGAATCATCTTCCTGACCGATGCCATGCCCAATTTGGGAGAGACGGGAGATCTGACGCTATACCGGATGCTTGAGGAGAATGCTCGGAGGGGCATCTACACCACCTTCATAGGTATAGGCTTGGACTTCAATTCGGAGCTGGTAGAGGGTATTTCCAAGATCAAAGGATCCAACTACTACTCGGTTCACTCGGCAGAGGAGTTCAGGCAGCGCATGGACGACGAGTTCGATTTCATGGTCACCCCCCTGGTCTTCGACCTGCGGCTGAACCTGGACGCGTCGGGCTATGAGATCGAGAAGGTCTACGGCTCTCCCGAGGCAGATCTGGCCACAGGAGATCTGATGAAGGTCAATACCCTCTTTCCCTCCCAGGCGGAGGAGGGAGATGTAAGGGGCGGCGTGATCCTGGTCAAGCTGAATAAGCTTTCAGATCAGGGCGAGATTCGGCTTTCTGCCAGCTATGAGGACAGGGATGGAAAGAGCGATAGCGACGAAGCCGAGGTTATACTGGAAGAGCGCGCCTCCGACTTCTATCAGAACAATGGGGTGCGCAAGGCTGTTCTCCTCTCCCGCTATGCCGATCTTCTCAAGAACTGGATGATCGACGAGAGGACGGCAGCGGAGAGGGGCAAGATGATTGTCCCCTCAGTCACCCTGACCGGCGGAATCGTTATACCAGTGGAGCTGGGAGAGTGGGAGAGGCAGTCCCTGCCCCTGACTGTATCCGGTCCCTATCCCCAGCTGTTCGGACGGTTCCGGGACTACTTCCATAGCGAGGCACAGGCCATAGGTGATGAGACGCTGAGCCAGGAGGAGGCGATCTTGAGAAAGCTGGAGGGCTATAGAAGGTCAATTGCTGATGCAGAGAGAGCTTGAACCGTGTTATGGTATCTGCATCATTCTTTTTTCAATGAATTCCAGGAGTATTGAAAACCTAACTGAGAATATTTGATCAAAAAACGCGTTCAATCAACATCTTTTCGTTGGAATTTTATAACCAAAAGATTTATCAACTCAATGAAGGCAGCCACCTCTTTCGAGAGACCTAATTAAAAGGCAAAATATTCATGAGGGAAACGTATATATTGTTTAAATTAATTGTTATAGTATGATGCTGAATATGAAAAGAGTTTGGATGTTGACTTTGATTTTGTCCATGCCACTAGCGGGCGCGGTTAATTCGGATGGAATCGAGTACGGTAGAACAATTTATGATGGCATGTCTCCCGACTCCAATCATAGCTGGGCAGGCTATGCAAAGCAATGCGACGGAAATCAATTCGAACTCAGATTCAATCTTGGGAATCTAATCGGTGTCATGCAGGCAAACCTGAATTTGAATGATTCCAATCGCTATGCAATTGGGTTCTCTAACCTGGAAAATGGTTCGCTTGCCACATACCTCTTCCGACAGGAAAAAGAGAACTTGGAGCATAATCCGGGAAAAGCCATTGAATATGATCCTTCGGCAACCTATCAGATAGAGATCTCTTCCGGGGAAGGTGAGATTCAGGTCTTCATCAAGGATATCAATGATGAAGAAATGGTTAAAGTCATAGACTATTCTGACTCCAACCCGCTTCCTTCAGGAGCAATCGACTTTGAATCGCTTGAAAATTCATCTGTGAATCTGGGAGAAGTCGCGATCAGCTGCAAAGAGCCGGCAGAGGAGGAAAATCTCAGCCTTGGAGTGGGCTATTTCAAGGAACCTGTGTAGATAATAAGAATTTATTCCAAAATCAATATCTATTTTTGTAGTTTCATCAATAAACTAAGATACACAGAAGCGGAGCCGTGAGTGAAGTGAGAATGGAAATAGCACCCATGGTTATTATCACCATAACCCTGATAGGTGCAGGTATGGGTCCTAATTACTACGCGAATATTGACACAGTTGATGCTTACTCCATAACCGTTCCAGCTCCTGGAGTTCTTGGAAACGATGTAGGAAGTGGGGCAACTAATATTGACGCAGTTGATGATTACTATGAATCTAATGGAGCCATAACCGTTCCAGCTCCTGGAGTTCTTGGAAACGATGTAGGAAGTGGGGCAACTGTTACAGATTATACTCAGCCTGCCAATGGCGCAGTCAGGATAAACTCAGATGGCACATTTACATACACCCCGTACGCCAACTTCTGCGGGATAGACAGTTTCACATACACCATTACTGTTCAAAGCGGTTCTGGAGCCTTTATTGATCTTCCCACAGGTTCTGGAGCCGTAGTTGATATGAGCACAGACTCACATATAATCGATAAGAAGATTGCACTTGATTACTTTGATACAAGCTCCAGTGATTTAATTGATCCAGATTCACAAGCCTTGATTGATCAATTGAATATCCCTCTTAGCATCATGCAAAGCTCCTATAGCGATTATCCAAGCCCCTATAACGATTATCCAAGCCCCTATGACGATTATCAAAGCTCCTATAACGATTATCAAAGCTCCTATTACGATTATCAAAGCTCCTATAACATGACAATTCCCGTTGAAGAGTATCAGCTCCGCAATGAGATTGAAGCCAGCAGGCTAAATCGATACATTGCTCCTGCAATAACATATGATACAGCCTCTGTAACCATAAACGTTCGCTGTCCCATTGATGCAATAGATGATTTCTACAGAACGGAGAAGAATTTACCGATAACTGTGCCTGCTTCCGGAGTTCTTGGAAACGATATCGGAAGCGGACTAATTGTGAGTGATTGGACACAACCGACTAATGGCGCAGTCAGCATGAACTCAGACGGCTCATTTTCTTACTCTCCTGATGCCAACTTTTTCGGGACGGATAGATTTACCTATACCATAAGCAGCACAACCGAGGCTAATCTGAACAGCAATGTCATCGGAGTCGCTCATATCGGCTGGCTCTCCAGGGATCCGCAGGTCGACAACCAGCTGGAAGGACGCCATGCCGAGTATGGCCGATCAGCGGAGGACCTTACCGGTGCATTTTCTATTGATAAGTTTAAATCTTTGGGGGAAACCGGATCTGACACCGCAACTGTAATAATAGATGTAATAGATATAAGAGATAATATCATTAGTCCTACACCTTCGGTGGATGCAGTCGATGACGCCTTTTCCACCAAACAAAACACGCCATTGACCATTCCTTCAACAGGAATGCTTGTCAATGACAGAGGAGAATCCCTGAATGTGATAGGTTATACGAATCCCTCTATTGGAGCCATCATAAGGAATCGAGACGGCTCAATAACTTATTCTCCAAAAGCTGGCTTCAGAGGAGTGGATAGTTTCGTTTACACTATCTCCGGCAGGGGAGGGGTGTCTGATAGCGCGAGAGTAACAGTAGATGTGATTCCTCTTGAAACGGACGATGGTCGTGGCGGAGGAAAAGATCCTGATAGCGGGCACACTTGGAGAGGTTATGGCAAAGAATGCGATGAGGGGCAATTTACCATCGGCTTCATGTTCGAGGCTCTCAAAGGCGGATTCCAGGTAAATACCAATATGGTTGGGAATAAACGCTATGTTACTGGCTTCTTCAATAATTGTAACGGCTCACTATCTATTTATATTTTCAAAGAATATGAAGATGGAAGCCAGAAGACTTTGATCGAACGGCTGGCCGATTATTCTCCATCATCAATAGTCCCTGTGGTGATCAAATACGATCTGGGCCACTTCCAAGTCTTTTTTAACCGAATGGATGAGGAGCTATCCCAGCCGTTTATTGATTACACCGATAGCAGTCCTTTGCCTTTAGGAAAGATCGACTTTGAATCCCTGAAAGACTCCTCGGTCAACCTGAGCAATGTTGTCACCATCTGCTCTTCCTCGCTGGAGCCTCCAGTAAGCATGGGAGTGATTCACTTTGAGGAGGCGGACCCCTCCTATCTGATAAACGGAACATCAGATGATCCATTCGCTCGCTGGGGAGAAGTCCCGGCAAATCAGATCTTGTTTACGATTGACATAAATATGAACTTCCAGGAGGCAAGATCTCTTGCCCGGCAACTGGCATCTGCGCTGGAAAAAGCCACAAATCAGAAAGCCAATGTGGTGGGCGAGATGGAATTTATCAATCTCTTTCAGATCGAGACCCAGGGCAGTACTTTGGAGGATCTGATCAGGGATATCGACTTTGCAGAATCCTACAGCTCACAAATCCATGCTGCCTTCCCTAACCAGCAGATGTATCCAGAGCATTCCCTCATGGAGAATTCAGTCTATTCCAATGAGGCTTACGGAAAAGGCTACGAGATGATAGGCGTCCAGGATGCATGGAGGCAAATAGATAGCTATAATAAGCAATTTTCCAAAGTTGTGGTAGGTGTGGTTGACGACGGCATCTACCTGGGAGATGGACAATTCGACAATGCGCAGATTGATACATCTATAAAGATCTATCAAAATCCACCCTGTTGCGAATTGTCTTCCCACCTGTCGGAATTCCCCATATCCGGCAGCCACGGCACCGGCATTGCGAGCATTCTGGCAGCAGATAAGGATAACGGTTTGCAGGGCATTGCATCTTGCCTTCCTATGGACAAATTAAAGATCATTATGATCAATATATCGAGAGAGGGAGGAGGATTTGTTACCAGCAGCATGCTGGCATTTCAATATGAGATCCAAAACGGATCATCCATAATCAGCTGCTCTATGGGAAAAACCGATGAGGTTGATCCTGGTGCTGCTGAAATGTATGATGAATTCTTCACCAAGCTGGCAAACAATACCACATTTGATAGCGTTCTATTCATCTTCAGCGCTGGCAACGAAGGAAAAGCCCCAAATGGAGAAGAGAGGATTCCCAATGGCTTGCCAACGAACAAGAGTCTGTCAAATGTTATCACAGTGGGCAATATACTAAATGACGGAAATATTTCAGCGAGTCAATTGATTGAAGCTGGAACAGATCAGGTACCAGCATCAGAGAGCAATAAAGCAGGTCGAGATTACGAAGTGACTCTGGCGGCGCCTGGTGAGCAGTCGGTTTGGGGATTGCACAATAATAGAATTCAGAATTATTGGGGTGGAACAAGCATGGCCACACCCCATGTAACAGCAGCTGCCGCTCTAATGCGATCCATAGATCCTTGCTTGACCGCCGGGGAGATAAAAGCAATTTTAATAAAGACCGCTCGTAATAAAACAGGAAATGCACCTGCCCCACAGGACTTAGGAGGCAGAATCCTTGCCATTGATGAATCCCTGAATGAGACTATCCGTCACAGAAGCCCAAGATATTGCACTCCATTTTTAAATGGAGAGTCCATCTTCCTTCCGGGAGATTATGACACTTATGATGAGATCTATGGAAGCACGGAAAGCTCGGTGCAGCCCGTCTTGCCGGTCACAGCCGAGCCTCAATTGACAACACAGCCTTTCACAGGACTGAGCACTACCATTACCATCATTTCAACTCAATACAAAGGATATACTATCCAAGTTGATGGCCAAACCATCGGCACGGAAGGACAAGGACAGGATGCCCTGGATGGGAGATATACTTTTGCGGTGTCAGGAAACCAGCAACATCACATAAGGGTGGATCATCCCATGAATTGGAAGTGGTGGCAGTACTTCTACAATGCAGGCGAGACCATAGTTTATGACTTCTAGTTGTCTGATTCGATTTAAAAATAGGAGGCTGAGGAGTGCCCATGAGTGATAAAGCGATGTACTTATTTATGCTCACAATCTCAATCGGATTGGCCCAATGCAACACTATTAATGTCAGTCAAAATTCGAGCATTCAACTGCAGTTGAACGGTGCGAGCCCAAACGATGTCATTCTGGTTGGCAATGGGACATTCTATGAGAACTTAATAATAAATAAATCGATAATTCTTCGAAGCATAAACGGTGCGGTCATAGACGGTCGGGGCAATGGCGGCACAATAACACTAGCTGAAGATGGAGTAATGGTAGAAGGATTTACAATAAAAAATTCTGGCAGTGAGGGAATTAGTATTATATCAAATAATAATATTTTGAGGAATAATACTGTTGAGGGGTGCCAGATCGGTATAGATGTCATTGACTCTAACGGCAATATAATTGAAGCTAATACAATCAGAAATAACGAGGAGAGCGGTGTATTAATTAAAAATTCCAGCAACACCTCATTAAATTATAATTATATATATAGTAACACAGGAGAAGGTCTGGCAATTTATGATTGTCGAGATACTGCAATTGTAGGGAATAATGCAAGCAAGAACGGCTATGGTATGTATATCAAGAATTCTGCGACAAATGATATTGCGGAAAATAGGCTGTTCATGAATAACAATAAAGGCATTTACCTCTCAAAAGTGACAAAGTCTGCAATTACGAACAATTCAATTGAAAATAACAAAAATTATGGCATAGAAATATCTAATCTATTCAATGGATCTTTTAGTGGAAATTATCTTTATAATAATCAGAAAACGGGGGCCTATATATCCAAAAGTCAATTAAATATGATTCAAGGGAACAACGCCAGCAATAATAGAGATGACGGCATATATATTGAAAAGTCCGACAATAACATGATTTTGGAGAACCAAGCCTGCAATAACAAAAATGTAGGCATATACCTAAGAATACTTGAGAATAGCACAATCAAAGGTAATAAAGCACTCAATAATACAATAGGTCTGGCCTTCTACGATGCAAACAACAATTCCATACTGAATAACTTTGTGGATATCAATCTATGGAGAGGAATATCTTTCGAAAGCAATTCGAATAATAACACGATCATAAGCAATAATATCAGTAAATCAGGAATGGGGATGGTGTTACTGGAATCAATGCATAACAAAATTGATAGCAACAATATCGATAATTCATTCGGAGTTGCACTTCAGAAAGCCCCATATAATATAATATTAAATAATAATATAACTTACAATAAAATCGGATTATATCTAAACAGATCGGACCATAATTTGATCGGAGAGAATGACTTTGACCACAACGAGGTTGGACTTGCCATCAATGTATCTGCCAATAATGCATTAGAAAATAGGACTTTTAATAATAACGATTATGATGTGATCGTCAATGAAAATGAGACACTCTCTGGAAATCCACTTTGGAAGAGTATCATTCTTGAGAGGCATCCTGAGTATTATCTTCAGCCATATCTGAAAGAAACTCGTTTCATAGAAACCCCTGATATTTCCGGAGATTTCTCTTCTGGCTCAGGTGGGAGGACGAGCAATGATGGCGGGTCAGGCCCATCAATATCAGTATCGATACAATCCATATGCGATGCTTACTTCGACAGCCTTGGTTCGGGAAAGATGCTCTTAAATGCTCCTGATAAAATGAACCAATCCGAGTCATACACCGTTGAGGCTTATATACCAAGAAACTATACCTTGAACTTGAGCTCCGACCCCAGCCTTACCGGAGTTGATCGTTGGTTTAACTTGAGCAAGGTTGGAGAATATATGGGACTCAAGCTGGAGGGAGGCTCGGCTTTTTCCATCAATCCTTCTGAGGAGGTGGAACAATATATACCAAATGGGCAGGTCGGAACATGGACCTGGGAGGTCACCCCTCTATTGGCAGGCGAACAGAAGCTGACACTAAAGGTGACGACTTACTATAAACACAGTTTTGATCAAGAAGGCATTCCGGCTTCTGCGTCTTTCCATAGGGATGTTGAAGTGATGCCCGAGGAGATCGTGGTTCAAGTTGATGAAGCTCCTCCGACAAAAGATGCATTTAATGATATTTTAGCCATAGCAGGTGGCATAGTAGGCCTTTTTATTAGCATCTTAACATTGATTAAGCTCTATGGGGAGGTATCCAAGCGAAAGAAAGAATAATACTGATATATAGATAAATTTTTAACAATTTTTAAAAAATAAAATACATCCAATCAATTTAATTTTAATATAAATGCTTTGCAAAAGCATCGCACAATTATGCAGCAGTCTCCTCTCCAACAGAAAGGTCTATACCCTGTCAATCCTACCACACCCTCAATGGCTCTTCTGGCGATCAGGGGTGTATCCAAGAAATTTCTGGCTGAGGGAAAGGAGATGGTGACTCTGAAGGACATCGATCTGGATATCGATGAGAGCGAATTTGTATGCTTGATTGGCCCCTCCGGCTGTGGCAAGACCACCCTTCTTCGCATAATCGCCGGCTTGGAAGAGGCCACAAAGGGCACGGTGTATCTGGACGGCATGCCCATAGGCGGCCCTGGCCCGGAGAGGGGCATGGTCTTCCAGGAGTACTCCCTCTTTCCCTGGCGAACGGTGATTGACAACATAGCCTTCAGCCTGGAGCTGAAGGGCGTGCCACTGGCGGAGCGGCTGGCCCAGGGTCGGCAGTACCTTAAGATGGTGGGCCTGGAACGCTTTGAGAGCCGCTACCCTCATGAGCTTTCTGGAGGAATGAAGCAGAGAGTGGCCATCGCCCGGGCCCTGGTCAACCACCCCCGGGCTCTCCTCATGGACGAGCCCTTTGGAGCACTGGATGCCCAGACCCGCAATACCATGCAGTCGGAGTTGCTGCGCATCTGGCAGGAGGAGAGGCAGGCGGTGATCTTCGTCACCCATAGCGTGGACGAGGCAATATACCTCGCAGACCGCATTGTGATCATGTCCGCCCGTCCGGGAAGGATAAAGGAGATCATCAATATCGACCTGGAGCGCCCCAGGAGCCGCACCAGCCCCGAGGTCAATGCTATCAGGGACCGCATACTCTCCGACCTTCGATCCGAGATAGTGACCTGCTAAAGATATGATTTTATATCGCAAGAGACCTTACATTAATGCCGGTTTTCCCGAGGATGAGCAGATTGATCGAGTCCAGATGGATGGAGCTACCCCGCATTGTGGCTATAGGCAGCGACGTGCTACAGGAGTTGCCCCAGATCTGTTCCCGTCTGCACCTGCCAGAGCAGGTCCTGATCATAACCGGGCCGCATACCCAAAATGTGATGGCCGATGCCATAAGAGATCTGCTGGAGCCAGAGGACTACCGTACGGAGACGCTCATCTGCACCGCCTCCCGGCTGGAGGAGGTCGATCGCGCAGTGATGGCGGCCCGGCAGAGCAGGGCTGGATTTCTCATCGGGGCGGGCGGAGGCAGAAGCATTGACATTGCCAAGCTGGCCTCTATGAAGGCAGACCTGCCCTACCTCTCTATACCCACGGCAGCCTCCCATGACGGCATATGCTCCTCTCAGGCCTCATTGACGGTTAATGGAGAGGCTACATCGGTCCGGGCCCAGTCCCCTCTGGCCATAGTGGCGGACAGCAAGATCATCTCCCAGGCACCGGCCAGGCTTCTGGCGGCAGGATGCGGCGACATCATCTCCAATTTCACCGCCATCTTGGACTGGCAGCTGGCCTACAGGCTGCGAAATGAGGAGTACAGCGAGTATGCCTCTGCTCTTTCCGGCATGACCGCCCGGATGATAGCCGAGCGTGCCGCCGATATCAGGCCCGGCTTGGAGGAGTCAGCCAGAATTGTGATCAAGGCCCTCATCTCCAGTGGCGTGGCCATGAGCATAGCAGGATCCTCCCGTCCCGCCAGCGGCTCGGAGCACAAATTCGCTCATGCCGTGAACAGGATCGCTCCGGGAAGGGCTCTGCACGGAGAGCTGTGCGGGCTGGGAAGCATAATCATGATGTATCTGCACGGAGGAGACTGGAATATGATCAAGAGAGCCCTGGAGACTGTGGGTGCCCCCACCTCCGCCTCGCAACTCGGCCTGGAGCGGGAGACTGTGTTATCCGCTCTGGTAAGGGCTCATGAGATCCGACCGGAGCGCTATACAATACTGGACTCAGGCTTAAACCGGATGGCAGCTTCCCGGGCTGCGGAGGCAACAGGGATCATTTGAATGAATAATCAGATCCAAGTTATAGTTATAATTATAACTATAAATATAATTATTTAAAAAAGGAGCTAAAAGATATGTCTGAAGCATCTACCCAAATCACATTGATTGGAACCAAGCTGGCCAGCATCGGCATGGAGTTCACCTTCATCGGCCCCACTCCGGAATGCGAGGGCTGCAAGCTGAGAAACACCTGCATCAACCTGGAGCCGAGAAGGCGCTACCGGGTCCTGGGAACGCGGGGCGAACTGGTTCACGACTGCCCCATTCACGAGGCGGGGGTACGGGCTGTGGAGGTGGCTGAGAGTCCCATCATAGCCGCTTTCGACGCCAGAAAGGCATTTCCGGGGTCAAAGATTGTTTACGAGTCCATGAGATGCGATGATGCATCATGCAGCATGTACGACATGTGCCATCCCACCGGTCTAAAGGATGGTGAGAGGTGCACCATTGTGGAGATAGTAGGCGAGGCACCGGAGGAATGCCCGCGCGGCAATGTGCTCAAGCTGGTGGAGTTCCGTCGCTAGAATACCGATGAAGACCATTACCTACTCAAAAAATATTTTTGTTCCTGTTACAGATCTCTGCCGCAACCGCTGCGGCTATTGCTCTTTTCGTAAGGATCCAAGAGAGGCTAGCCTGATATCCAGATCCGAGGCTTTGAACCTGATGGACCAGGGCGCCCTTGCCGGATGCAGCGAGGCTCTCTTTACCATGGGTGAGATGCCCTGGACCTTACCCGGGTCTGAGCGTATCCTGCTCTCCCAGGGTGTACCGGATCTGATGGACTATCTGGTGGAGCTGTCCGAGCTGGCCCTGGAGGCGGGCCTGTTGCCCCATACCAATGCCGGCCTTCTGGAGGAGGAGGATCTGCGGCTGTTGCAGCCTTATAATGCCTCCATGGGACTGATGCTGGAGACTGCTGTCCGGGTAGAGGCTCATGCCCATTCACCGGGAAAAAACCCACAGCTTCGCCTGCAGTATATGGAACTGGCCGGCAGGCTGAAGATTCCCTTCACCACAGGAATTCTGATGGGCATAGGCGAGTGCCAGCAGGATCGAATGGAAGGGCTGCATAAGATTGCCGGCCTGCACCGCAAGTTCGGCCATATTCAGGAGGTTATAATCCAGCCTCTGGATCCTAAGCCGGGGACAGCCATGCAGGGATGGCCCCGGCCGAGCTTGGATGAGCTGTGCCGGACCGTGGAGGAAGCCCGCAGCATCCTTCCGCCCGATGTTGCGGTGCAGGTACCACCCAATCTGGTCGATCCGATTCCTCTCCTGGCCTGCGGTGCCTCGGACCTGGGAGGAATCAGCCCGGTTACGTGCGACGGGATAAATCCGGAACGACCCTGGCCCCTGGAAGAGGAGCTGCAAAATAGGCTTGATGGCTGCCGTCTGCGAGAAAGGCTTGCTGTCTATCCCCGCTTCATCTCCCTGGGCTGGCATGGCAGCAGGACTCGAGAGCTGGCCTCCTCCCTGGCCGGTCCGGACGGGCTGAGAGCGAAAAAGTATATCTGCTAAGGCGGATTGCACTCTACACTTGTGAAGAAGAATTGGCTTGAGATCGGCATCAGCTCCGGGCTGGTGTTTCTGATGATAGTGCTCATTTTAGGAGCACAGATGGCTCTTCCTGCTGAGCTGAGGCCATCGGGATTTGCCCTGATCGTCCTGCTATTCATGGTGGCCATGGGGCTGGCCGGATTGAAGCTGGTGGACATGAAGTGATGCTGGGTGCAAATTTAAGGGATATTTCCTGAGGCGGGATTTTTTGATGGCTGGGATTCTGGAGAGGCTCAAGCTCATAGGAAAGGCCGCAGAAGAGGATTATGCGGAGGTGGATCTGGGGCAGTTCGATGAGTCGGGCCGCTCGGCAGATATGATATTGAGGGTGGCGGAGCTGGGCCGGGAGGATGCTCTGCCCGAGATCAAGCAGGAGATCTATGCTGGAAATATCATACTGGTAGACATAGCCGGGCTTAAGAGGGATAAAGCCGCCCTGGACCGGGCCATTGGGGAGCTGAAGAAGGCCATAGACGATATCTCCGGAGATATTGCCGGGGTTGGAGACGACCTGATCATCCTGGTGCCAGCCGGGATCAAGATCGACCGGGAGAAAGTGGTCGGGAGCAGAGATTGAATCTCACCACCACCGCCTGCTGTCCGGTCTGCTCGGCGGATATGCAGTTTTATTGGGAGAGCACGGACATTCCCCATTTCGGTGAGGCCATGGTCATAGCTGGCATCTGCCAGTGCGGCTACCGGCATAGCGATACCATCCTCCTGACCCAGAAGGATCCGGTGCGATATTTGATGCCCGTTTCCAGCATTGATGATCTGGATGCCAGGGTGATACGCTCCTCCAGTGGAACTCTGCGCATCCCCGAGCTGGGGGTGGACATAGAGCCAGGATTTGCCTCCGAGTCCTACATCTCCAATGTGGAGGGGGTGCTGGACCGGGTCGAGGGCGTGGTGGAGTTTGCCACCCGATCCGCCAGGGAGGCGGAGAGCAGAGAGGCCACGGAGAGGGGAGAGGCGATTCTAGAGAAGATTGCGCTGGCCAGGGAGGGGCGATTTGCCCTGACCCTGATACTGGAGGATCCTCTGGGCAACAGCGCCATAGATTGCGAGAGAGCGGTGAAATCGCCTCTGTCGGAGGAGGATGCAGCCTGTCTAAAGACGGGAATGATCATCGTGGATGTCTCGGACGAGCCATAAGTCGGCCCTCGTCCTTGCTTTCATATCCTGCCGGCATCAAATCGGTACTTATGATTCAATTTTGAGAGAGGAGCGCCTTATGCTGGTCTTGAGCGGCGGTACGGGCACACCCAAGCTGCTGCTGGGATTGAAGGAGATCATCCCCCCGGAGCAACTATCGGTAGTGGTGAACACGGCAGAGGACATATGGCTCTCCGGCAACTATATCTCTCCCGATCTGGACTCAGTGCTCTATACCCTGGCGGATATAATCGACGAGAATAGGTGGTGGGGCATCAAGGGTGACCGAACTATGACACATGACTTTCTTATCGCCCTGGGCCGGCAGGAGAAGCTTGTCATCGGAGACCGGGACCGTGCGGTTCATATCTTCCGCTCCGAGCTGCTGCGCCAGGGCGCCAGCCTGAGCCAGGCCACGGAGGCCCTGGCTGCCGCTCTGGGAATAGCCCAGAGGATAGCGCCCATGAGCGACGATCCCATATCCACCATTATCTCCACCCCAGTGGGAAAGATGCACTTCCAGGATTTCTGGGTGGCCCTCAAGGGAGAGCCGGAGGTCAAGGGCATCAGCTTCGCCGGTATGGAAAAAGCCCGGCCCAGCCCGGCATTTCTGAGGCTACTGGAAAAAGAGAATACCGTCCTCATCGGCCCCAGCAATCCGGCAAGCAGCATAGGCCCGATTCTGGCCCTTCCCGGAGTGCGGGAAGCTCTGGCGGCAAAAAAAGTGGTGGCAATGAGCCCCCTCATAGGAGACAGGCCCGCCAGCGGCCCGGCGGCCAGGTTCATGGCCGCCCTGGGGGCTCCGGCCGGGGACGAAGGCGTTAGGTCGCTTTTGGGCAAGGTGGACCTATTTGTGGTTGATAAAAAGAGCAGCTACCGAGGCGATTGCCGGCACATGAGCACAGAGATGAGGAATAGAGATGAAAGCCGCAAGGTGGCAGAGCAGCTGCTGGCGATGATCAATGAGCATGAGTGGATGCGAAGCGTGGTTTAATTACCTTTTCTAAATATATTTGAAAGATATGTTTATAAAAAAGGGATTTTACCTCATTTTAGCTTCCACCACATCCTCTCTGAGCATGCATAGCTTCTCGGCACCACGTACATAGAACCAGTAGTGGACTATAATTAGAATGCCCCATCCCACCGGGGAGTAATATACGGCCCAGGATGGCTCTATCTTTATCGTGCCCATCATATTCAATGCAAGCCAGATGATGTTAACCACTAAGTAAATGACAATATGAAGCTGGAATAGCTTCATCTGGTCCGAGACAGTCGCTTCTCTAAAAAGCCTCTTGTATTCATTCAATGTCGCCGCCACTTGTATCACCTTCTCAGACGGAACACTCTAGACCTGTTTTTCAAACATGCTCTTGGGAACGCCGCAGATGGGACAGACCCAGTCATCAGGCAGATTCTCAAAGGCTGTTCCAGGAGCAATTCCTGAAGCTGAATCTCCCTTTTCTGGATCATAGACATATCTACAGGCCTTACAGACGTATTTATCCATCTTGATCTCACCATCCGGTCAACTGATCCGCTAAAATTTAATAGGTGACATCCTCGATCTTATTGCCTTTGGGCATTATCGAATGGTCGGGATTGCCGGAGGGACTCATTTCATTGCGCTTTCCAAGGGCCTTAAAAGAGGCCATATGGTTCTTTGCCATTTCCATCTTATCGTTATTCACGGTATGGACAACATATGCCTCTTTCCTGGCATCATCATAATACAGCTCATGTCCGGCCCATCCGTTGGCCTTGCGAATTTCCATCCTTTCATCGAATTTTCGTCTCCATTCAGAGAAATCCGCTACCTTATGTCTGACAACCCCAATTCTGGTCATTTGCTTCACCTTTTGTAAATATGTTGATTGCTTTTATTTAAGAATATCTATTAGTTAATAATCCCAATAGATGATAACGGGATCCTGAGGCCTGTCATAGGCAGCCCTGTGGGGAAAGAGTTAGTAGCATGGCCTTAGCCGCTGATTTGGGTGCACTCCCCCCGCTCAAAATGGCCTCTACCTTCAGACGGATCTCTTTGGCGGAGCTGATGACCAGAGGAGACAGCAGGGCATTTTATGCTTTATGGATTTGGCTGGCATTGCCCGACTGTCAGCATTTTATGGCTTTTCAATCCTCTCTGTGACAGAGCCTAATCTGTCTCCCTCTTTGGAATGCCGCCACTCTCGTCGGTCTTTATAAGCCAGAGGTCCTCATAACCCTCTGAGCCATCTACCAATGATTCCGTCAGCCCGGCGATTATGTAGCCCCCATCATCGGTCTGCTGCACCGATCGGCCCTCAGCCCTGGCTGCATCTCCATAGCTCCTCTCCCAGAGAATGGTGCCGTTTCTGTCTGTTCTGACCAGCCAGACATCTCCGCCGCCTCCGCCAGAGGAATAGGTGACTCCGGCGATGACAAATCCTCCATCATCGGTCTGCTGAATCGATTCACCCCAATCCCTATCCTGTCCTCCATAGCTCTTATCCCAGAGCTTATTTCCTCTTTCATCGAACTCTATCAGCAGAAGATCCTCATTGAGGTTGCCGGAAAGCGATGCGGTCATTCCGGCGATGATATAGCCGCCCTCCGGCATCGGCTGGATGGAGTAGCCTTCCGCCCGACCCTTGCCGGCAAATGTCTTCTCCCAGAGCTTGGTGCCGTTCTCATCCATCCTGATCAGCCATAGATATCTGTCATCCAGCAGACCGGTGACTATATAGCCACCGTCCGCCGTCTGCCGCACCGATCTGCCCCAATCAGCACCTGACTCTGCCAGGACCAGATCCCAGATCATGCTGCCGTTTCTGTCCGTCTTGATCAGATAGAGATCTCCGCTGGGTGATACGGAAGAGCTTATCCTGTCTGTGACCCCGGCTATGATATAGCCACCGTCTGCCGTCTGCTGGACCGATTCTCCCCAGTCCTCATTCTGCCCTTGGAATGTCTTATTCCAGAGATCGCTTCCGTTTTCGTCCGTCTTGATCAGCCACAGATCTCCATCGAAGGAGCCGGTGATGATATACCCTGCATCTCTGGTCTGCTCCACAGAGTAGCCGTCATCCCATTCCGGCCCGCCGAAGTTCTTCTCCCAGAGCTTGGTGCCGTTCTCATCGGTCTTTATCAGCCAGACATCTCCCTTGCCCGATCCGGATGGAGGAGACCTTTCGGTGGTGCCGGTGATGATATAACCTCCATCTGCCGTCTGCGCTACCGACTCACCCCAATCATGGCCCGTCTCTCCATATGTCCTCACCCAAGATCCGGCCCGACTCTCCTGGACCGGCTCAGTCGGATCGGACATCTCCGGGGCCGGATTGGCCGTGGCCATCCTGAAGCCAAAGTTGATCTCCGGCTTGCTGCCTGTATCAAGCTCTACAGTCCTGGTGCCGTTTTCCGGAATGGTAGCGGTCCAATTCAATGGAGAGGTTGCATTCAGTTCATATCTGCCTGGCAGAAGGCCGGCGAAGATATAGAAGCCCTTTTCATCCGTCTTGGCCGCATTCAAGCTGCCGTCGGGCCTCTCAATCCGGATCTCCCAGCCCTCAAGCCCTGACTCGGAGGACTCCCTGGCGGCATTGCCGTTCTGGTCGTTAAATATCAAGCCGGATATGGAAAGAGATGCCTGTTCTGTCTCGCCCTGGCACGGCTCGCAATCTACTGATGTTGTGCTTGTCGCGCTCCTGCCTTCAACCATCCCATAGACGGTCAGATTCAAGCGGCCGCAGAGATCCGGCACCTCTGCTTGATAGGCCTCGTCGGTCACATTATAGCTGAGATTGTATCTGGATTTGTCTTCTCCCTGGTCAATATTCATCCAGGCCTCGGTTTGGCCAGCGTGGTGAGGTATGCTCTCATCTCCCACCAGCTTTGTCCTGGCCTTCAGGGTGTTATTGAGGCAGAAGGCCTCGACCTCTACATCGAATCTGTAGCTCATGGACTGTGCTATCTCCTCCAGGAGTGGCTGCAGGCTCAAGCCCGATCTGATCTCATAGAACTGGCCACCCGTCTCTGAGGCAATCTCTTTCAGGGATGGATGGTCCGGCCCGATGACGTAGACCCTGGTGCCCCGATCCGCCAGAGCGGATATCGTGCCTTCCAGGGTGTCTCCTTCGGCATTGCAGCAGCTTCCATCGGGATGGGGGCCAGCGTCGGTCAATGTTATGATCACCCTTTCGGCCTCGCTCCTCCAGAGCAGATCGCTATCTGCATGCCTGAGAGCAGCCAGAGCCGCCTCCGGTCCAACCTCTCCGCCTCCTCCCGCCTTGAGGCCCTTGAGCCAGGAGCTGAAGACATCGACATCCGAGGTTATGGTGCCATTTTCTATAACCCTATAGGCAAAGTCTCCCGGGCTGCCGCATTGGTTTTTCTTTCTCTCGCCGCAGGTCATTGGAAAGTCCCTGAACTCAACCAGGCCCAGTCTGTAATCTATATTTGATGCCTTCAGATCTGCAGCAAACTTTTGGGCTACGGCCTTCAGCTCCTGGATCTCTCCTCCCATGCTGTTGCTGGTATCGAATACGAATGCTATGTCCACCTTTTTGATAGCAGTGCTGTTGAGGTATCTCTCCAGCCCGGCCGCATCCTTTGAGCAGGCGGCAGGCAGGAGAAGGATCGCCAAAATGGCCAAGACCATGAGCTTGCGAGGCATGAAAGTGACTCCATCATCCCGGATGATAGGTCTTCTATTGTGCATCCTATCTATAAATATTCATCGAATGTCAATGAGCTGTCTTATCCCTTTGCATCAGGCAGAGAATGGCGGCATGAGGACAGTTTGGCCCTTCCCCTTGCATCATCCCGGCAAAGGTTTATTGTCCCGGCAAGAGTTATGATGTTGATATGAATCCAAGCCTGGCTGTTCATCTGGGCCTGAAGCGGGCCGGCATCAATTTCGCTGCATCGGTTCCCTGCGTCAACCTTCAGGAGCTTCTGGAGCGGCTTGACTCGGACAGAGATATCATTCATCTGCCCGCTACCCGAGAGGAAGAGGGGGTGGGGATCTGCGCCGGAGCCTGGATGGGAGGACACAGGCCCGCCCTGCTGATGCAAAACTCGGGCCTGGGAAACTGCATCAATGCCCTGGCCTCACTGGATCTGCTCTATGGAATTCCTCTGCTCATGATCATCAGCCACAGGGGCGGGAGGGGGGAGAGCATAATCGGCCAGGTGCCCATGGGCCGGCTCACCGTTCCGCTTCTCGAGGCCCTGGAGATATCCCATATCTCTCCCTGCCCTGCGAAGGCTGAGTATGAAATATTCAGTGCCTGGAAGAGGGCTGAGTCGGATTGCCGTCCCGCGGCGGTGTTGCTTGACATTGACTTCTGGAGGGGTGAATGAAGAGGATCGAGGCCATAATCCTGGCCGGCCAGTCTGCGGCAGAGCAGAATGCACTGCTGATATGCAACATCGGCTATCCCAGCCGGGAGCTCTTCTCGGTCTCTGACCGGCCGGAGAACTTCTACATGCTGGGCTCCATGGGCATGGCCTCCTCCATTGGCCTTGGCCTAGCCCTGGCCCGGCCGGAGAGAAGGGTTTTGGTTCTGGACGGAGACGGCTCAGTGCTGATGAACCTGGGCAGCCTGGCCAGCATCGCCCATCATGGGCCTGAGAATTATCTGCTGGTGATTCTGGACAATTGCTGCTACGGCTCCACCGGCTCGCAGCCCACCTGCACCCGGCTGGGCACAGACCTTGCCGCAGTGGCCAGAGCAGCAGGCGTCCGGAGAGTGCGGCGGGCAGAGAGCCGAGAAGAGCTGACTGAAGCCCTGCTGGGACAGGGGGTGGTGGTGGCAGGTGTGGCAGCCGGCAATGCCGATGTCCCCATCATCAGCCTCTCCCCCCAGGAGATACTGGGGCGGTTTATGAGATGCGCCCGACCGGCTGGGAGATCCTGAATGAGCCGTTCAGGATCCTTCTCTTCAGATCCTCCGCCAGCCTGATTGCCCTCAGCCGGTCCGACTGGCGCAGCACCACTGGTATGCTGCTATGATCTCCTGACTGCCTCTTCAGTTCAATTGCACCGAGCCGGGAGCGGAAGGCCCCGCCGGGGCATAGGCTCACGCACAGGCCGCAGTGAAAGCATAGCGATTCATCCCTGGCAGCCCCGCCCGAGCCGTGCTTAAAAGCCTGCATGGGGCAGGCCTCCTCAACCCGGCAGGAGGGACAGGAGATGCATCGCTCCTCCTCGAATACCACCTCCAAATCCACATCATCCCATACATCGCCATAGTCTGCCATACCGATAGCCTTCCGGCGGGAGACATCGCTGACCGGCAGGGGAATATCCCGGTCCGGCCGGGCTATCTCGGCCAGGATGCGCCGGCTGACGACCGGGATGGCAATGGCCCAGGAGCAGATGCACTCCGGACCGGCTGAGGTGATAAATCCGCCCATCAACTCAGGATTCATCTGATGCATATCGGCAAATCCGGACAGATTGGGCCTCTCCCTGCTGCTGCGGGTGCCTGTGCCGATTACATATCCCTCTGCTCCGTTCAAGAGTATGCGGCAGCCGAGACCGATGCTCTCCAGGAGGGGATCGTTCTTCAGGGGATTGATCAGGCCGCAGCCGGAGAAGGTGGCTTCAGCGCATCCGGGGGAAAAGTCCAGGCGGTGAAAGATGCTGACGACCGGCTCGCTGCCGGCGTTGACGAAGGCGGAGTAATTCTTGAAGGCATGGCGGGATCCGAAGAGCCGGGCGAAGGGCATCTCCTTCAGGCCAACCTCCGCCTGGACAGAGTCGCCGCTGTCTGTCTCCACCTCCACAAGAGCCTTTCTTCCCCCCACCAGATCCCGGAAGAGGTGACCGCCACCGTAATTAGGACGGCTGCGGCTGTGAGCCGTTCCGAAGACCATCAGGTCTAAGATCCCCAGGTTCTCATTGGGGCAGGGCCCGACATGAGCCTCTATTCCATTGACCCAGGCCCGCCGTCCCCTCAGGAATGATCCCGGCCCGGCCAAAGGAAAGGAGAGGAGGGCATAGGTCCCGCTCATCACTGCCCGGGTGGCAGTGGTGACCACATCTACTTCTGAGAGCCGGGAGGCATCCCCTGCCTGGACCAGCCGGGAGATCTCCTCTGCGGTCATCACCACCGCTTCTTTGCGCTCCATCTTCTCCATTATCTCTCTATAAGATCCGACCATCTCTGTTCCCCTTTATGGATGATGATCTCTCTGTCCTGCCGGTATGAGCCGATCTGATGAGAAGAGCATCTAGATCCTTTTTCATTCTCTGGGGGCGGTTTGAAGATACTCTTTTCGCTAAGGCCATCCTATCTTCACTATTGGACAATTATCTACGCAGATTATCCATTTTGAGAAGACAAATCCCTGCGGCGGGAAACTGCTTTATACGGCTCCCGGATGAAGAGACCTTGGCACCAGGTGATGTCTTTGAATAAATATATGATTATAACTATTCTGGCAGCGGTGGCAGTGATGTCTCTGGGCTGCATCTCTTCTCCGGAAAAGGAGGAGAACGCCACCTCCCAGGAGAAGATGACCGGAAAGATCTCCACTCTGCGCATAGGATACCAGCCCAGCACCCATCAGATTGCAGAGATGGTGGCTATGGAGAAGGGCTGGTGGGCGGAGGATCTCAAGCCCTTCGGCATAGCTGAAGTCAAGGAATTTGAGTTTCCCACCGGGGTTCCGGAGATGCAGGCCATGGTGGCCGGAGAGCTGGACATAGCTTATGTGGGATCTGCGCCGCCCATTTCTGCCATATCGGCAGGGCTTCCAGCCAAGATCGTGGCTGCAGTCAATATCAACGGCTCGGATCTGGTTCTCAGGCCGGACAAGGATTACAGTGGACCGCAGTCCCTGGTGGGCATGTCCATAGGCACCTTCCCGCCCGGCTCGATTCAGGACACGGTGATGAAGAAATGGCTCAAGGACAACGGGGTAAATGCCGATGGCATAGATATAAAGGCCATGGACCCCGGACCGGCTCAGAGTGCCATATCCGCCGGAGCAGTGGACGGAGTATTCCTTCCCCATCCTGCGCCATCCATAATTGAGCTGAAGGGCAAGGGAAATATCGTGGTTCCTTCCGGCCAGATGTGGCCGAAGCATGCCTGCTGCTGCTTGGTGGTCAGCGACAAGCTGATAAGAGAGCAGCCGGATCTGGTGGAGCAGATCATCAAGATCCATATCAAGGCAACCGATTATATCAATGAGCATCCGGATGAAGCGGCGGAGATATACTCCAAGAAGACTAAAGCCAACCTCACCGAGATCAAACATTCCATAGAGAAATGGGACGGCAGCTGGGTCAGCGATCCCCAAATACAGGTCCCTTCCACAGTGGAGTTTGCGGCAGTCAACTATGATATGGGCTACACCAAGAAAAAGCTCACCGAGGATGATCTCTTCGACACCAGCTTTTACGAGAAGGTGAAAGGCGCTGAATAGATCCAAAAGATACTGGAGTGCTCTGAGCGGTCAGGGCATCTCCGCCCTTTCCATCCTGGGATTTTTGGTACTCTGGCAGTTGGCGGCCGTCTTAGTCGATGATCGGCTGATCCTGCCCAGCTTCATTCAGGTGGTGCAGGCTTTTGTCGATAATTGGCACTCCATTCTCAGAGAGGACCTGCCGGTCAGCTCTCTGCACTTTGCCATCGGACTTGGGGCTGGCCTGCTGGTGGCCCTGCCGGCGGGGATGATCATGGGCTGGTTCAAGATGGCAGACAGCATCATGGACCCCATTGTGGAGCTGCTGCGGCCTATACCGCCCCTGGCCTGGATTCCCTTTGCCATAATCTGGTTTGGAATAACCAACAGCGCTGCCGGTTTCATAATATTCATGGGCGCTGTTTTTCCCATTCTGATCAATACTTATGTGGGATTTCGCAGCCTTCCCAGAGTCTATGTGGAGTCGGCCAAGGTCCTGGGTGCAACCAGAGACTTAGATCTGATCAGATATGTGGCCCTGCCCCAGGCCCTTCCCTCCATTGCTGCAGGGATCAGAATAGCCATGGGGATTGCCTGGATGTGCCTGGTGGCGGCGGAGATGTTCGGGGTGAGCAAGAACGGCCTCGGCTTCAAGATCTGGGACTCCTACGGCCACTACCGCATGGATGAAGTCTTCATGTACATGATTGTTCTGGGCCTCTTAGGCCTGGCCATAGATCGGACCTTCCGCTATGTGGTGGAGGAGAAGATGCTCAAGTGGCGCGTCGGCCTCACCCAGTGACCTTTTTTCCTTTTTCTAAATATTGCGCCGACAGGGTGCGAAGCCTTAATATGATAATTGGCTTCATGGGAGCCCAGAGATCCAGTGGGAAATTTGTCACAGCAAATAAGAGGATTGGTCATGAAAAGAAATATCAAGGTGGAGCGCCTTAATCAAAGGCCTTTGGAGCAGCAGGAGATTGAGCTCGTAGAGCGCAAGGGCATTGGACACCCGGACAGCGTGGCGGATGGACTGGCCGAGTCCATCAGCCGGGCTCTATGCCAGGAATACCTTGATAGATTTGGAGCGGTGCTACATCACAATACCGACAAGACCCAGATTGTGGCGGGAAGATCCAGGCCGGCCTTTGGGGGAGGCGAGGTCATCTGCCCGCTTTATATTCTTCTCACCGGTCGGGCGACAAGGATCTTCAAAGAAGAGGAGATCCCTGTGGACACCATAGCGATCAAGGCGGCGAGAAAGCTGCTGGGCGAGTCGCTGTCCAATCTGGATGTCAACAATCATGTCATCCTCGATGCCAAGATCGGCATGGGATCCTCCGATCTGAGGGATGTCTTCGGCCGCAAGGTTCCCTCGGCCAATGATACCTCCTTTGGTGTGGGCTATGCCCCCCTATCAGAGACGGAGAGGATAGTCTACAATACGGAGCGGGAGATGATGCGGATGATGAAGGAGTATCCCGCCATAGGTGAGGACATCAAGGTCATGGGCATGCGACATGGTGATGCAATCAACCTGACCATCGCCTGCGCCATGGTGGACCGGCATGTATCCAACCTCAAGGAGTATACGGACATCAAGAGGGAGATCGTGGAGCATCTGGTGGAGAACGCCCGGCAGTTCACCGCCCGCAAGGTCACCGCCCAGATGAATGTGGCGGACAGCATTGAGGACGGATCGGTTTACATCACCGTCACCGGTACATCGGCGGAGATGGGAGACGATGGTGCGGTAGGGCGGGGCAACCGGGCCAATGGCATGATCACTCCCAACCGGCCCATGAGCCTGGAGGCTACCTGCGGCAAGAATCCCATCAACCATGTGGGAAAGATCTACAATCTGCTCTCCACCGAGGCGGCCCGGCAGATTGCTGCCGAGGTGCAGGGAATCGATGAGGTCTATATCAAAATTCTCTCTCAGATCGGCAAGCCCATAGACGAGCCCCATATCGCCAGCATCCAGATTGTGCCCAAGAATGGGGTGGATATGAAGAACCTGGAGGCAGGGGCTACGGAGATACTGGACAGCTGGCTGGCCAATATCCCCAAGCTGCAGCAGATGCTCTTCCGGGGAGAGATATCCACATATTGAATATAGCAGATTGCTCATTTCCCAGAGGAAGGGGACTTTAAATCTTCTCCCTCTCTCTTTTTCCCGGCAGAGCCCGGCTATGCTTCATAAAATGTGATCCGCCTCCCATGATCGATGATGGATACGGGATCAGCAGCAATGAACGGCTATGAATTGTTATGAATAGTTGTGAACTTTTCTTAAACAGAGTTAAATAGAGAAAAAAAACCAGTACATACTGAAATTAAAAGTCCATCGAATGATATCAGATATGAGCCAATTACCCCTGAATGGGCAATAAAATATTGATGTTAGTTTAATAATTTTTAAAATTCTAATATATTAGGTGAATAAACCATGTTCAATATCGAAAGGAAGAATGAGAACGGCGAGGTTGAGGTAGCAGTATGCCCCCTCTGTTACAAGAGGGTAGAGTTCATAGGGGCCCCCATGGTCCGGTGCTATTCCACAGGAGAGACCTATGAGCAGATGGAGATCAGATGGACTCCCAAATCAAAGGTCCTGAAGGAGACCGGGTACGATGTGGACAATCTAAGGGGACTGGAATGAATATCTCCACACATAAGGCTAGATGTTAGCCGCTTATGCTCTGACCCTGCCGCATCCATCCCATCTCTTACCTCCTCCTAATGTGGAAGGTTCTTTAGCCTCCTCCAAAAGGAGGATTTGGCCGGGAATGTGGATTCAAATCTATCTGAAGCCTCTTATCGTCTCCTGATTATTATTCTGTCTCCCGCCTCGGCCCGCCGGAATACCTCCAGCCCCTGGCTGATTTTTCCGATGTGGTTTACTGCCGAGTAAGGCTGGGTCTTGCCGAAGAACACGCAAAAGGCGGGCCCAGGCGACCAGTAGCAGACATCGCCTGAAGCTGCAGTGGGGGAAGGATTCTCATTTTGTATCTGCAGGGGCACATCAAAATAGACCTCCTCTCCCCAGAGGCTGGCCCTGCCCTCCAGGGGCAGAGCCCGGAAAAATGCCTCCCTTATGCCCGGATTTCTCTCATCCAGCTTCGCCAGAGCTTTTCCCTTTCCCTCAATCTCTATCTCAATCATCCTCATGAAACGCTCTCCTTGCGCTGTTTCCCATTTGGCTCAATTACTTCCCTCGCCCCATCGCCTATGGGCTCAGCAAAGCCCATCGAATGGAAGACTGTCGAATGGAAGACCATCGGCGGGAAGACTATTTCTTCTCTGCCATCTTGATATATACGGTGCTGTTATGGAGATACTCTGGCTCACAGAAGATGAGGTCAAGGATCTTCTGAGCATGGACGAGGCGATAGCCGCCGTAAGAAAGGCCTTTTGCGATCACGGAACCGGCCACACTCAGATGCCGCCCAAGTCCTATCTCTACTTCTCCCGGCATGAGGGAGATCTGAGAACCATGCCCGCTTATCTGGAAGGATCGGAGCAGGCTGGAGTCAAGATAGTCAATGTCCATGCCCGAAATCCCGAGATCGGCCTTCCCACGGTCATGGCCCTGCTGACCTTGATCTCACCAAAGACTGGAGCGCCTCTGGCCATAATGGGCGCGACATACCTCACCGCTATGCGTACCGGGGCGGCTGGCGCAGTCGCGGCTGGGCTCTTAGCCCGGAAGAACAGCCGAAGGGTGGGAATGATCGGGGCAGGGGCGCAGGCAAGAACCCAGCTCCTGGGGCTCTCCAGGCAGTTTGAGCTGGATGAGGTGAGGATATTCGATCTGTCCCCGGAGAGATGCCGGTCCCTGGCAGAATACAGCCGGAATCTTTTCAAAGGCGAGTTGATTATAGAGAACGAGGCGGAGGACGCCTGCCAGTGCGATATTCTGGTAACCACCACCCCCTCGCGCCAGCCGGTGGTAAGGGATGACTGGATCTCTCCCGGAATCCATATCAATGCCATTGGGGCCGATGCCAAAGGAAAGCAGGAGCTGGAGTCGGCCTTGACCAAAAGAGCCAAGGTTTTTGTGGATGATCCGGTCCAGGCGGCTCACTCCGGGGAGGTGAACGTGCCCCTCTCCCAGGGACTGCTTTGCCAGGAGGATATCTTCGCCAGCATCGGAGAGGTCCTGGCGGCCAGGAAGCCGGGGCGGAAGGATGAAAAGGATATCACCATATTCGACTCTACCGGCCTGGGGATTCAGGATGTTGCGGCCGGATTTTCGGTCTACGAAAAAGCTCTGGTGAAAGGCAGGGGCATCAGGCTCTCACTGGGGCTATAGGGGTTGCTCCGGATGGGCCGGAAGGGCGAAACCTATATCAATTTTAAGATTGACCGGTGGCCGGGATAAAAAATGGCAAAAGAGAAAAAGCAGAGCAAGGGACCTAAAGATCGCAACAGCAACTTCCAGATGAAAAACGGAAATCCGGTATCAAAGAAGAAGGAAAAGAGGCAGAGCAGCGCCAGGCCGGCCGAGGGCAAACCGTCAGCTCAGTCAGAGAAGAAGAGCCTCATCTCAGGCATCTCCAGCAGCATCGCCGGCGCGACAAGCAGCATCAGCAAGATGCTCAAACATTGATATCATTGGATTTAAAATATTAAAAATCTAATGTGTCCGGCGCAAATGACAGCGCCGGAAGCCTCTCTTTTAGGTCATAATTCAGGCATGAGCCGGGTAGAGCAGATGCCAGAAGCCCTGCCCCTCAAGGCTCATGCACCTCTTTTTTAGCCCTGTTTCCGGGTCCTGCTCCCGAACTCCTGCTGCACATCGCATCCCAGCTTTCCTATGGCATCGGAGCGGCACTGCCGGCAGTGCTTCATCTGCTTGATGATCTTGCCCAGCTCCTCCTGGATCTTCCTCTTCTCCTCCGGCGATGGCGGCTGGATATGGGCGAACTTGTACTGGGGTATGAGGGGCATGACATTATGGATGTAGACGCCCATATCCTTTATCCTTCGGGCGATGTCGAAGACATGCTCATCGTTGATGCCCGGGATCAGCACTGTATTTATCTTGACTATCTTCTTCAGCCGCAGGGCCTCTTCTATTCCCTTGAGCTGCTGGCGGCAGAGAAGCTCTGCCGCCTCCAGCCCCTCGTACCTCTTTCCCTTGTAACTGACGTAGTCGTAAATCTGCTGGCCGATCTGGGGATCGATGGCATTCATGGTCACAGTTATGTTGCAGACCCCAAGGCGGTCAAGCTCCTCGATCTTATCCGGCAAGAGCAGGCCGTTGGTGCTGATGCAGAGGATTAGGTTGGGATACTTCTCCCCCACCAGCCGCAGGGTTTCAAAGGTCTCCTCATTGGCCAGAGGCTCTCCCGGACCGGCCACGGCTACAACTTTGATGTAGTGATACTTCTCCAGGACCTGATCCACCCGCTCCAATGCCTCATTGGGTTTGAGGACCTGGGAGGTCACTCCGGGGCGGGATTCATTGACGCAATCATAATCCCTGACGCAGTACTTGCACTGGATATTGCATTTGGGAGCCACTGCCAGATGCATTCGGCCAAAGGAGTGGCAAGCCTTCTCGCTGAAGCATGGGTGCTCCTGTATCCTTCTCAGCTGCTCCGGGTCATACGGAATCTCCTTTCCGCCCACATTGGCAACGGGATAAGTCTCTAGGCTCATTGTTGGTAGCTCCACCATTATTCTGATATCCTTATAGCCCCAACATGGCTAAAAGGCTTTTGCGCTGCAGCTCTTTTTGGAGAATTGGGCTTGCCAGACAGAGATATAAAGAAGGAGATAGACAGCCAGAACTCATGCCTGAAAAGGACAAGCTGGTCATATGGCCCATCTATTTCGATGCCTCCCGCTCCCGGGATGAGGGGAGAATGGTACCGATCCATGATGCCGTGGCCGATCCAAGCCTGGATATGCTGATCACTGCTGCCATTAGATCCGGCTTCAAGCCGGAGATAGAAAGGGAGAAGAGGCACCCTAAAACCTGGCATGTGGAAGGAGCGGCGGGAAGAATATTGATTGCCAGGGCCGGCCCCAAATCCTCTGCCTTGAAGAGGATAGCCCCGGCGATGAAGGCTAAATTCAAGAAGAAAGGGAAAAATTAATTATACGGATGGATCTAGAGGCTGCTGATCGGGAAGATGCATCAGAGATTGGAAAATATGAACACCATGATCAGGCGTTTGGTTCTTGACGTATTGAAGCCCCATGTGCCCACAATCCTGGATCTGGCCACTGCCTTGGCCAAGGTGCATGGCGTCACCGGAGTCAACCTCAGTCTGGACGAGGTGGACCAGGAGACAGAGTCGGTCAAGGCCACCATCCAGGGGGAGAATATCGATTACGACGGCGTGGAGGATGTGATCAGAAATTTCGGGGCGGCCATCCACAGCATAGATGAGGTGGTAGTGGGCAGAGAGATCGTCAGGGAATTTGAGACCCTACAGGAGAGGTAAGATCTCATGATACCATTTTTCTGAGCTTTTTCAGCCTCTCCTGGAACTGTTCTATTGATTACAGCATCTTGGTGGCCTCTTTGGGCCGGGGCGTCTTTACCACCAGCACCCGCAGGATGCCCTCGCTCTCATTGATCCAGCGGTGCGGTATCCTGGCCGGGCTCTCGATGAGGGTATCGGCGGCCACAATGGCTTTCTCCTCGCCTATCTCCACCGTTCCTCGCCCCTCCAGGACATAGAAGACCACATCCACCGGAGTTATGTGCTTTTTCAGGGCCTCGCCTGGCTGAAGGGTGATGTGCACCACCTGGGCGCTCTCGGTGTCGCTGATAGCTCTGGCGTCCACATTATGGGGATTGTGCTTGCTGGATACGGATTTGACTTCAGTTATTTTCATATTTAACCACCTAGGACCGCTTTTAATCATGCTCTGATCGGCCAAACCTCTATATGCATTGCTGCTAACGGCAGCAATTTCAGAATGGTAATGATGGTCAAGGTATAAAGAGGGAGAAGTTTCTCTGCATATACCACCGATCTCTTAATCCGATGCGCTCTGATCTGTGGCAGTTCCTTCCTCTCTCTTTTTATTGCAGCACTCACAGATACCGTAAATATCAAAGCGCTGCCCGATAGGCAAAAAACTCTCCGATGAAGAGATCCCGGATATCATATCCTGCAGGCCGGCCTGCTCCAGGTCCTTTATGCTGCCGCACTGCATGCAGACCAGGTTTATGTGGGGCGACATGGTGGAGTCGAATCTACTCTGATCATGGGGCAAGCCGAGCTCCTGGATCAGGCCCACATCCTTGAGGATTTGAAGGGTCCTGTAAACCGTGGCCGGGCTGACTGTAGGGTAGATCGCATTGACCTTTTCGTAGACCTCCTGCGCTCTGGGATGGCTTTGATCGCTTAAAGCCAGCTGGCCTATGGCTATCCTCTGCGGTGTGGCCTTGAAGCCATCTCTTCTCAGGGCCTTGATTATGGACGCCTCTAAATCCTGACTCAATGCTATCAAAATTATTAGTTGATAGTTATTCTTAAATAAAACTTTGTACCTTATGAATAAGGATTTTCTGAAACAGCCAGGCCAAGTGCAGATTGATTTGGGCCTGCAATCAGTTATGCCAAAATCAATTACAGGGAGAGAAGATCTATGACTGATGACAAAAAGAAGCTGACCACAGATGTCGGCGCACCGGTTTACGACAACCAGAATTCTATGACTGCGGGACCGCGCGGCCCGCTGCTGCTGCAAGATGTATGGTTCCTGGAGAAGCTGGCCCATTTCGACCGGGAGGTGATTCCGGAGAGGCGGATGCACGCCAAGGGCTCGGGAGCCTTTGGCACCTTCACCGTCACCCATGACATCACCCCTTACACCAAGGCCAAGATCTTCTCCCAGGTGGGAAAGAAGACCGACCTTTTCGCCCGCTTCTCCACTGTGGCCGGGGAGAGGGGGGCAGCGGATGCAGAAAGGGATATCCGGGGCTTTGCAGTCAAGTTCTACACCGAGGAGGGAAACTGGGATCTGGTGGGGAACAACACTCCTGTCTTCTTCCTGAGAGATCCCCTCAAGTTCCCTGACCTCAACCATGCCATCAAGCGCGATCCGCGCACCAATATGCGCAGCGCCAGAAACAACTGGGACTTCTGGAGCTCTCTTCCTGAGGCTCTGCACCAGGTCACCATCACCATGAGTGACCGAGGCATACCCTACTCCTATCGTCATATGCACGGATTCGGCAGCCATACCTTCAGCATGATCAACGCCAAAGCGGAGCGATTCTGGGTCAAGTTCCACTGGGTCACCCAGCAGGGCATCAAGAACCTGACCGACGAAGAGGCGGAGGCCATAGTGGCCAGGGACAGAGAGAGCCATCAGCGCGACCTCTATGAGAGCATCGAGCGGGGGGACTATCCCCGCTGGAAGCTGTTCATCCAGGTTATGCCTGAGAAGGATGCTCTGACCTGCCCTTATCACCCCTTCGACCTGACCAAGGTCTGGTACCACGGCGATTATCCCCTCATCGAGGTGGGCGTGATGGAGCTCAACCGCAATCCAGAGAACTATTTCGCTGATGTGGAGCAGGCGGCGTTCAATCCGGCCAATATAGTCCCAGGCATAGGATTTTCTCCGGACAAGATGCTGCAGGGCCGCCTATTCTCCTATGGCGACGCCCAGCGCTATCGTCTGGGGGTAAACCATCACCTGATCCCGGTCAACCAAGCCCGCTGCCGGACAAACATCTACCATCGCGACGGAGCCATGAGGGTAGACGGCAACCAGGGCAGCACTCTGGGCTATGAACCCAACAGCTATGGTCAGTGGCAGGAGCAGCCGGATTTTGCCGAGCCGCCCCTTGAGCTATACGGAGCTGCGGCCCGCTGGAACTTCCGGGAGGATGACAGGGACTACTTCGCCCAGCCGGGCAAGCTCTTCCGCCTCATGAGCCCGGCTCAACAGCAGGTGCTCTTCGAGAACACCGCCAGGGCTATGGGCGACGCCCCCCTGGAGATAAAGATCCGCCACATCGGCAACTGCTACAAGGCCGACCCGGCCTACGGAGAAGGGGTGGCCAAAGCCCTGGGCATACCCATGAGCCAGGTTCCCAGATAGAAGGATAAAAGAGCGATTTTCAGCCGAGGGAGGCCATTGCCTCCGCTGAACTATTTATTTTGCCGCCTGAAATCAAAAAATCTCTAAATGGACAGAGCGGGGCCGGGAGACAGGCCGGGGGGAAGAGCCCCTGCTGCTCCGCTCTTTCACTCCGCCCGAAGTGCCTCGATGGGATCGAGCTTGGCGGCACGGTTGGCCGGATAGACCCCGGCGATGGTGGTGGTGACCACTCCGAAGAGCGCGCCCAGGAGGATGGATTGATAGGTTATGGCCGACGGGAGAGCGGCCAGAGAGCCGATAAGGTAGGATACCGCCACCCCCATCATTATGCCGATTAGGCTGGAGACGGCACCCAGCACTCCCGCCTCCAGAAGGTACTGCATGCGGATATCCCTGGTTGTTGCTCCAAGCGCCTTCATCACCCCTATCTCTTTTATCCTCTCCTTGACTGTGAGCATCATCACATTGGCTATGCCTATCCCCCCCACCAGAAGGGAGATGGCGCCTATGCCGGCCAGGGCGTATTTGATCATGGATAGAACGCTCATCAGCGAGGCCAGCATATCCCGGGCCGTGGTGGCATCATAGGCCTCGTCCTTGTGATACCTCTTCAGGTCGTTTTTCATCTTCTCGATGACCCCCTCCACCTGCGCCGGATCGTAGACCGTCACCTGAAAGTAGCCGTAGTAGTAATTCTCTTCCCCCTTCAGCTCCTCCATGGCTTTGTGGGTGACATACATCTGCTGGTTTTCATTCATCCCCGGCCCTCCGAATGATGTCTGCTCCGCCTCTTCGAGGACTCCCACCACCTTGAAGTCCATGTAGCGGTCCTCGTAGTACAGCCGGATCTTATTTCCCGGCGTGACGCGCATGCGAAATAGATCATTGGAGACACCGTATCCTATGACAATCGATTTATAATCGGATCCGGTGAGAAAGCGGCCCTGGGCCACATCCTCCGAGAGATCCGCCTCCTTGTCCGGGTCCACCCCCACCAGGCTGGCCGAGGAGTTGGTGTTCCTGAAGGCCACAACCACATTGGCCCCGCTCCTGGGAGCGACATTTTTTACCCCCACCACATTCTCCAGAACCTTGGTATCCTTGTCCGTGAACTTGGCCGGCTCAGCCGGATTCCTGTTGGCCTGGTCGCTGCCCGGTCCTCCGAAATGAGCGGATCCCGGCATGACCCGAATCATATCCAGATCCAGGCTGGAGAACTGGGAGGAGACGCCGGAATAAAGCCCCTCCCCCACGGAGAGCATGACCACAATGGCCATGACCCCGATGATGATGCCGAGGGAGGACATGAGAGTCTTGAAGCGGTCGGCCCTGAAGCCGACGGCAATATATTCCAATAGATCGGGAAGATGCATCTGCTACCGTCCCTAAGTCGTCCGGCTCTCTTTCTGGGACTGGCTCATGTCGCCGTTCTTGCCATTCAGTTTTCTCCTGCGGTACAGATATCCTGCCGCTGCGAGGGCGACAGCCGCCAATGCCAGGGCGGGCAAGAGATAGCTGCTCTGAGGCCTCTCAGGCTCGGGCGGAGCATACATGGTGAAATAGGGCTCGCTGTTATGCCAGTTGTCACCGTTCTTGAACCTGGCCACGAAGCTCAATTTGGCCGGATACTTGAGATCATTTTTCTCATCCTCTGAGGCTATGCCGAAGCTGATGGTGAACACCTCATCCGGGTCCATGGTTCCGATATAATACTCATCAGGAGAGAAGATCACACCCTCCGCCGAGGGCACTATGGTGACTGCATTGAGGGTATTCTCCCTGGGATTGGCCACATTGAGGTTGAAGGTGGAGGCATCTGTCTCGGCCCGGGCTAGGCTGACTGCAGTGCGATCCACCTTTACCAGAAGATTGCGTTTGATGGTGGTCATATCGTATCCGCCCGAGACGCTGAAGTCAAGCAGATGAGTTCCGCTGCTGATGTTATCCGAAGCAAGGATCTTATAGTAGACCGTGACCCTGTCATTGGGGCCGATCATTCCCAGCTCGCTGCTGTCTTCCGTCAGCACCTCCAGATCATCTGTGCCCTTTAAAATTGTCCTATTGAGCGGGGTGGAGAGGAGGGTGCCGTAGGCAGAGCTTCCCGCCCCTGCGTCCCTGCCGGTTCCATAAGAGGCGGCCCCATTGGCCAGATCGATGGCCAGGATGGCCTCGTCTCCGGGAAGGAGCACAGACGGGGTTGTCCGGGCCTCTATGTTCACAGGCATGCGGTACTCATAGGATGATGCCAGTCCTGCCGCCAGCAGGGCTAATATTAAAATTAAAACTGCCTTTTTCATGATGCGCTCTCCAGAATTCGTCCGTCTCGCAGCCGGATGACCCGACTGCAATTTGACGTTATCTCCGGGTTGTGGGTGACCATGATGATGGTCCTGCCCTCCCGGTTCAGATCGCTCAGGATCTTGATTACCTCCTCGCTGTTCTTGAGGTCCAGATTGCCGGTGGGCTCGTCTGCGATTATGATCTTGGGATCATTGGCTAGGGCTCTTGCTATGGCCACTCTCTGCCGCTCACCGCCGGATATGTTGAGGGGGCTGAAATCAGAGCGCTGGGCCATGCCTACAGACTCCAGAAGCTTGAGCGCCCGATGCCGGCGCCTCTCGCGGGGCACGCCGTTGAGCATCATGGGCACCTCTACATTCTTCAGAACGCTGATGCGGCCGATGAGATTGAAGGTCTGGAAGATATACCCCAGCTCCTCTCTTCTGATTCGGGCCAGCTCATCATCCGAGGTCCGGCTGATGTCCTGGTCCAGAAGGATGAACCGCCCGCCGGAGGGGCGGTCCAGACAGCCCACGATGTTCATGAGGGTGGACTTACCGCTGCCGGAGGGCCCCATGAGAGCTATGAACTCTCCCCTCTCTATATCCAGGTCTATGCCCTTGAGTATGGCAAACTCGCTCTCCCCTATGCGGTAGTTCTTCTGGATTCCCTTCAGCTCTATCACTCTGGTTATAGTCTTCACCTCATCTCTCTGCCGCTTTGGTGATTATTATTGTGCCGTCCCTTAGGCTGTCTATGGCCAGAGCATCTCCTGCATTCAGATTCAGCCTGACTCTGATCTGCAGAGGAAGAAGAATCCGTCCTTGGCCATCCATTTCAGTTATAGTCATAGCTCTTTCCTTCGACCATGAGGCGTGATTGCATTCTCTTCCAGTTGATTCAAGTCCTTGCTGCTCCGGATCATATACAATCCCATACCTTCCTCTTTGAGCACCGGCTGACGGCCTCATCATGGATTCATTGATTGGATTTAAGTCATTTGCCGATAACCAGGTGGAAGGGCTTAACGGAACGATATTTAAAGAGCAAGCCGAACGAACCTCTCCGGGCTGGAGAGGCGGACCTGCTCTATACCTCTATTAAAGTTCCTTTCCGGCTAATGAGCTTTATAATGGTTCTAAATGCGATTTTATTGGGATCAATTGCGTTTTTCTTCTGCTGGACCGATCGTAAGCAATACAGGGTGCACCGGGGGCAATAGAAGAGGAAGATTGCAGATATGCAAGCGGCAAGCTCTCCCGCTTTTACATGAGCCTGAGGGAGGATTGCCTCTCTCCTAGGGATTATGTAGCCCTCACATAATGCAAATCCGTTTATCTCATTGTCTATCTATATGGGAATTGGCGAGAGTCGATAGAGTGCCATCTTCCCTCCTACCTTTCTGTAACTCAGTCAGATCGGCTCTCACCTCCCTCCTATTCAATTCCAATAGCTGACGCCTGAAATAAGCCTACGCCTGACAGTCTGTCTTCCCCCGCAAAAACAACGCAGCTGCGGTCAGACTTCAGATAACCAAGGGGTGGATTTCCGTTCCACTTTCCCTTACAAATATCCGTCCGACCTCATTACATCCAGCAGGTTCAATACCGAATATGCGGCCCGGTTGACGCCAGCGCTTCTCTTGGTCGTATCCGTGCCTACGCAGTAGAGGTTTTTAAAGGGGGTCCTCACATCGCCGAAGCCGTAGTTTATGCCCCAGGAGGCCTTCTCCGGTATCAGCTCCTGATAATGGATCATATCTATGTGCTTTTCGATCTCGGGAATGTTGTCCAATATCGTCCCCAGAGCCTTCTTCTTTATAGCTGAAGAGCTGTAGTTTTCGGGAAGAGGAGTAAAGGCAAAGCCGACCAGTTGATTTCCTCTCGGTGCCAGGGCGGGGTCATAATTGGAGGTGGGCACCATCCAGGCATAAGGATCGGCATCAACCCACATCTCTGCCCCTTGATTGGTGAAGATCTTCTTGTTCAGCCCAAGCCAGACGGTCATGGAGTTGACCCTCTTTATGGTGGCCAGATTCCGGGTATAGGAGGCAGGCAGATCAGAGATAAGACGGGGCAGATCGGAGGAAAATCCGGAGTAGACCACTGCCCGGCAGTCATAGCTGTCCTGCGAGGTTATAACGCCAGAAACGCTTTCGCCGCATTCGATCTTCTCCACCGGTTCATCAGTCCTGATCTCCACCGATCCTCTGGGAAAAGAGGCCAGTATGGCGTCAACTATGGCCTGAAGCCCTCCCTTGGGATAGCCCTGGTCTGTAGCGCCCTCAGTTATAAAGAGGTCATAGATCTTTCCCACCGATGGAATGGAGCGGGGATTATGGGTTTTATTGTCGACGAACCGGGAGATGGGAGCGTTTTCAATGGATGCTCCCACCAGGAAGTAGCACAGCCAATCCAGAAATCTCCTGGTGGTCAGGGAGATCCTATCCGGGAGGACCTCGGATAGGGTGATATTGGAGAAGTCCTTGCCCGATTTGGCCAGATAGAGAGTATTGAAGAGAGCTTTGATCAAGAGAAGCCGATCCTTCTTGGGAATCAGTCCGAAGGTCAGCCAGGCATTGATGCTCCAGGGAAAGGGCTTGACCTCTCCCCCTATGCGGACATAGTACTTCCCAAAAGGAATGAATTGAGGAACCACATCAAAATATTTATCCATCAATTGTCTGAGCGGGCCGTTCTCCAGCCTGGTGATGGCATGCGGTCCTGTGTCTACCCTGTAGCCGTTTACATCATAGGATCGGCAGACTCCGCCGATGTAGCTCTCCTTCTCCAGGATTGCCACCTTCTTTCCCTCTCTGGAGAGGGCCAGGGCGGACAGCAGGCCGCTGATTCCTGAGCCAATTACAATGGCATCGATCTCGCTCATGACACACCTGATATGATCAAATTCATCCGGAAATCAGTTATCTGCTCCCTGCTCACCCGGATGCCTCGGCTATTCTCTCATGAGAATTCTTAAGTCTTTTGGCGTCCGGATCTCGCTCCTCTTTCCCTGTCGGGCGAGAGGTGGAGATGACAAGCAAGGACGAGTGCCAGAGAAAAAGGCCGATGTTTAAAAAGCCTGCCCTGGATATGATCGGCTATGAAAAAGGCATAAAAGAGCCTTTATATCAGATAAGTTGATCCTTCCGCATCAGGCTGGGAATAAAGATGACTTTACCGGCTCGACCATCGGGAAAGATATACCCGAATGCGCCGATGCCGATGAATGAATGAGTGGGATAACATGATCACCAGGGAAGATGTTGAGCACATCGGCTGGCTTGCCAGCATTGAGATCGATGACAGGGAAAAGGACGAGCTGGTGGAGCATTTTAACTCCATTCTGGATTATTTCCATCAGCTGGATGAGGTGGATACCGAGGGCGTAGAGCCCACCTATCGGGTGGTTGATCTGGCTAATGTCTTTAGAGAT